>ERZ780141.2198-NODE-2198-length-10076-cov-6.296677_pt1 | contig 10076 bp, 8 predicted proteins | sample MGYA00433080_ERZ780141 | MGnify/ENA primary metagenome ERZ780141 (study PRJEB29588, sample SAMEA2154047) | human gut metagenome | biome: human gut; feature: human-associated habitat; material: faeces | place: Denmark | collected 2008/2010 ... | reverse complement strand
CACAGACGATAAGTTCCTCATGCCGAACGACAACGTGGAGGTCAAAGCCATCTTCGAGAAAGATGCACCTCCTACACCCACCGAGTTCATCGTCACCTTTGACGGCAACGGCGGTACGCCCTCTGTCGGCAGCATGACCACCACCAACCAGAAGCTGACCTCTCTGCCCAGCGCCTCCCGAAGCGGCAGTTACAGCTTCGACGGCTGGTACACCGAAAAGAGCGGCGGTACGAAGATCACGACGGCTACCGTATTCCATGCAAATACCACCGTCTACGCCCACTGGACCTACATCGGCGGCGGTGGCGGCGGCTACAATCCGCCCGTCACCTACTACACGCTGCGCTTTGAAACCGGCGGCGGCAGTGATATTCCCAGCGTGCGGGAAGCGTACAATACCTACATTGACCTGACAAAGTACGTCCCGACCTGGCGCGGGCATACCTTTATCGGCTGGTACACCGAACGCAGCCTGACAAACAAGGTTTCCGGTGTTTATCTGACGAAGGATATGACCGTGTATGCAGGCTGGCGCGTAGACGAAAATCCGAACACAGGCGCGAATCCCTTTACCGATGTTTCTGAAAAGGACTGGTTCTACGGCGATGTGATGTTCGTCTACGAAAACGGATTGATGCTCGGTACGAGCAAGACACTGTTCAGTCCGCATGGGACGGCAACGCGCGGCATGATGGCGACCATTCTCTGGCGCATGGAGGGCAGCCCCGCGCCGAAGGGCAAAAACAGCTTTACCGATGTGGAGGCCGGAAAGTGGTACGCTGACGCGATCACATGGACGGCGGAGAACGGCATTTTTGCGGGCTACGGCAAAGACAAATTTGGCCCGGACGATCCCATCACCCGCGAACAGCTTGCAGCCATCTTCTACCGCTACGCGGACTACAAGGGCTACGATCTGACCGTCAAGGGAAATCTGGACAAGTTCAAGGACGCGGACAAGATCACGGATTACGCAAAGACGGCGATGCAATGGGCGGTCGGCAGCGGATTGATGAAGGGAAAATCCGGCAATCTGCTTGACCCGCAGGGCACGGCGACCCGCGCTGAGATCGCCGCCATGCTCCACCGCTTCATTGAGAAGTATGAGCTGGTGCAGGGCAAGGCTCCCGGCGGCCTGATGGGCTGGATCGACCCGAAGCGGCTGCAAATCCCAAAGACCGGCGACAGCAGCGTGTTAGGCTTGTGGGGGTTCTCCCTCTGTACATCTCTTGCCGGATGCCTTGTGCTGACCACATGGCAGATCAGGCGGCGGCGTGAGGAAGAATCGCTGCAAATCATCGAAAAGTAAACAGGTTCACCTTTAGGGGCGCGGGCAAATAGCCCCGCGCCCCTTTTCGAGTTTCATTCGTCAGGAAAGGCGGTTGCTCTTTTGAACAACCGCCTTTCGCCATTTCTATCCGATTTGAGCAGAAAGGAAATCAGTCTATGACAAAAGAGTACGGGAGGTGTCGCTGATGCGGCTTGCCGCCGCACAAATCGCATAACCGGACCAATACGGAATGAAAGCAGTTTTCTGCACCCGCCTGCCCTTTCTGCTGTTTCATTGCGCCTATTGAGCACCTATGAAGGCTTTGAAGCCTTTATAGGTGCTTTTGTCATCCACGGCACTTCTTCGCCGTGGGCTGCCGCTCCCCGCCGCCCTCTGTTTGGATTTTCACGCGACATCAATCAAAAAAATCCAAACGGAGGAAAACAACATGACAACGATCAACCTGCGGGAGCTTTACCCGTGGTACACCGAGGATGCCTTTATCGAGGTTTCCGATGAAGTTGCCGCGTTTCTCGAAGAAGATAAGCGGCTTCAGATCAACTACGCGCAGTACATCCGCGACAACAGGGCGTTCTACTCGCTGGAGCGCATGGAGCTGGAGCGGCTGCTGAAAGAAGCGCTGGCGCAGCTCACACCCTCGCAGCGGCGCAGACTGTTTGCCAGCGTTCTCAATGATGAGAGCAACCAGCGGATTGCCAAGCGTGAGAGCGTTGATGAGAGTGCAGTGCGCAGAAGCATTCAGCGTGGATTGGCGTCGCTCAAAAAAATTCTGAAGAAATTTTGAGTTACCCCGTCCGAAAAAGCCCGATTTTTCTTGAGGTATATGAGAGGGATATTCTTCTTTCTCGCCTCTGCTCCTTGAAAACCGCATAGACACCGGTATCAGCACAGACCCCGCGCGGCTGAAAAGCCAAGCGACAAAAGGCGCGCCGCCATGACGACAGACCTCCCGCCCTTCGGGACGGGCGGCTGTCCGAGCGATCTACGCGGCCTTTGACCCGATGCGTGGCAGCATCGGGCGCGATGACAGCGCGGGCGATACGCAACCCCAGCTACGGCCTCCCACTGACTTGAGGGGGATTCCTGCGGCGTTCGTGAGCCTTACAAGCCACGGCGCTGGCGGGAATGGGACAGCCTTGCCAAAGGCGGCTGATACCGGTCCCAGAGGCGATATACGCCTCGCGCCGGGGGCTGTGACAAATACGGTGGAACAAAACTACATGACACAACATACGCAGACAGCCGCGCCGGTGCAGTATCATGCAGCATGACGGCAATCCTCCCGGCGCGGCTACTCTGCCGGAACGAATACGAACAAGCTCCGCTGTCATATCGTGGCAGCGGGACTAAATTGATAAATCGGAGGTGCGTTTATGCAGAAGCAAGCCATCCCCAAAGAGCCGGTCGCCTCTTATAAGGAGGTCAGGATCGGCAAGACCCTCTATCGCGTGACAAGCGTGTTTTCCGGCGAAAAGGACCTTGGCAGGACGCTGGAGCAGCTTGCGGTGCGCCGCGCCATGACAGAGCTGGACGCTCCCGCGGCCGCACAGCCCTGTCACGCATCCTGACAGACAATCAGCCTCCCTGCGGCGGCATCCTTGCGCGAAGATGGTATCCCCGGTATCATATTCTTGCAGGGAAAACCTGCGAGAGCCATCACGCCGCACGGATGTATGAATCGCAGAGAATCGGGAGGTAAAATACAGATGATCGAAAAGACATACAACGTAGGCATCTATTGCAGGCTCAGCAACGACGATGAGCGCGACGGGGAGTCCGTATCCATTGAAAATCAGAAGCTCCTGCTGCAAAGCTATGTGCGTCAGCGGGGCTGGAACGAGATTGCGGTGTACTGTGACGACGGGTACTCAGGTACGAATTTCGACCGGCCCGGCGTCAAACGCCTCATCGAAGATGCAAAAGCCAAGAAAATCAACCTCATTCTGGTAAAAGACCTATCACGCTTTGGGCGTAACTACATCGAGTTCGGACAGTACACGGACTACCTGTTTCCCTCGCTGGGCTGCCGTTTTATCGCGCTGAACAACGGCATCGACACCATGAGTGACAACGGCAGCACCGACGTCATGTGCTTTTTGAACTTATTTAACGAGTTTTACAGCCGGGACACCTCCAAGAAGGTCAAGGCGGTCAAGCGGGCCTGCGCGGAAAGCGGCAAGTTCATGGGAACCTACCCCGCCTACGGCTACAAGCGCGACCCGGAGGATAAGCACCACCTTGTCATCGACGAGGAAACCGCCCCTACTGTGCGCCGCATCTTCGCCATGCGCGCCTCCGGCATGGGCTTCCGTGCCATCGCCGTCACGCTCAACGAGGAGGGCGTTCTGCCGCCCGGTGCGCTCTACTATCAGCGCAAGGGGCGCAGCGACCCGCGCAACGTCAACCACAAGTGGGCGGAAACCACCGTAAAAGCTCTCATCCGCAGCGAGGTCTATATCGGGAACATGGTGCAGGGCAAAACCGGCACACTTTCCTATAAGTCCCGCAAGCTCATCAACAAGCCGGAGGAGGAATGGATACGGGTGGAGGGGACCCACGAGCCCATCATTTCCCGCGAGGTATGGGATACCGTGGTCAGCATCGACAAAAAGAAGGTGCGCAAGACGCCGCCCACGGACGGCATCCGCAGCATCTTCACCGGCCTTGTCTACTGCGCAGACTGCGGCTTCAAGATGCGCAACCACATCGAGCGCTTCACCTATAAGGACGGAACGCCGGGGCGGTACAGCTCCTTTATCTGCGGCAACTATGCCAGAAGCGGCAAAAGCGCCTGCACCATCCACTCCATCTATGAGAATGTGCTGGAGGAGCTGGTGCTGACGGACATCCGGGAAAAGGCGCGCTTCGTCGAGTGCGACGGCGAGCGCCTTGCCGAGCAGATCAGCCGCATGAAGGAAAAGGAAAGCCGCAGCCGTGTCATCTCCTACGAGCAGGAGCTGAAAGCGGCAGCGGCGCGTATGATTGCCTGAAGCTGCCGCTGTTTCTGCTGCCGTGCAATGGCACAGGCTGCTTGCAGCTCCGTATCATGGGCGTACTCAATTACCGCGAACTTCTGGCCAAAATCATCCTGAAGTCGCATTACGTTCCGCCGCCTGCGAATCGCCCAATGTATGACGCATTGTATCAGGGTGTGCCGTTCATCATGGCGGCGGATATGGATCTGCGGCGCATCGACGCGGCGGTGGAGGCCGCCCGTTCGGACGGCATTTCCCAAATCGCGCTGGCTGCGCTGCCGGAACAGGTGGAAACCGTCCTGAACCGCCGCTACCGTAAGACCGGAAAAGCGCGTGCCTTTACCATCACGGAATCGGCGCTGAGGGAGCTGCTTGGAAGCACCGCGCCATACGCGCCGCCTGACCTGCCATTTTACACATCGGAAGGAAGTGTTCTGGATGTTCCGCCTCTCAAAGCTCCTTGAAAAGCTGGAGGACAAACTGGACGCAAGATTCAAAAGCTGGCTTGCCCGAAACAAAGCCAAGCTGCCTATGCGCGTGCCAGCCGTGATCATCGGCTGGTATTTTTATGGGATGTTTCTCAATTCGCTGCGGCTTGGAATCGCTTCGACCTTTCACACCGGCGAGGATGAGATCAAAAGCATCTGGGTGCTGAACCCCTTCAAAAACTGGGGTGCGGTGTTCACTAGCTTCGGAATCGTGACGACGCTGGTGATTATCCTCATCATCTGCCTTATCACGAAGAAGGGCTACATCTGGTTCTCCGGTTACAAATACACGCACGACCCGCGCGGGTTTGACATTCTCCCGGACGGCACACATGGCACATCCGGGTTTCTGACGGAGAAGGAAATGCGCGAGTTTCTGGAGCTGTCGCCCACAGACAAGACGGAGGGCATGATCCTCGGCAAAGTCAAAAAGCATCCGGATGATCCGAATGCTTACGCACTCTATGCCGCGCACCGGATGGTTGCCGGAGACAATAATAACTTACTCTGCATCGGCGCGCCGGGCAGCGGCAAGTCCAGAGGCTTTATTATTCCGTTCCTCATGGGCTGCGCCAAACGCGGCGAGTCCGCGTTCATCACGGACGCCAAGGGGGAGCTTTTTGAGCGCCTTTCCCCGTATTTTAGGCAACACGGCTTCTATGTGAAAGCTGTGAACTTTCTGGATATGGAGCATTCGGACGGCTGGAACTGCCTGTACGGTCTGGACACCCAGCCGCAGCTCGTGCAGACGGTAGCCAACACGATCGTGCAGAATACGTCGGGGCCGAAGGAGGCCAACGACTTCTGGAGCCGGGCAGAACTGAACTTACTCATGGCGCTCATCCACTATGTTGTCAATCTGCACGATGTGGACGGAAAGCTTCTTCCCATCGAGCAGCGCGGACTCGGCGATGTGTACCGCATGATCGCGACGGAGAGCATTGAGGAAATCAACCGCAGGTTAGCTGCTCTCCCGCCGGAGCATCCGGCCAAATACCCGCACGGTCTGTTCCTCAAAGCAAAAGAAAACCTTTGGGGAAACATCGTCATTGGCCTTGGCAACCGGCTGGCGGTCTTTCAGAGCCGCCTCGCGGACAAGATCACGCGCAACCACGATGTAGACCTCCTGCTCCCCGGCAAGCGGCCGTGTGTGTACTTTGTCATCATTTCCGCGCAGGACAGCGCGTACCGCTTTTTGTCCTCGCTGTTCTTCTCGCTGGCCCTGCCGCAGCTGTCCAACTTCGCGCGCCTGCAATGTGCGGGCGGGCGGCTGCCAGTGCTGACGAACTTCTGCCTCGACGAATACTGCAACATCGGCTATCTGGATGGCGTGGCGGACAGCCTGAACAGCATTCGCGGCTTCAATATGTCCGCGCAGATCGTCGTGCAGAGTCTTTCTCAGTGGCAGGAAAAGTATCCGGGCAAGGAGTGGGAAAATCAGCTTGCGACGTTCGACCAGACGCTCTACGTGGGCTGCAACGATTTGACGTCGGCAAAGTACATTTCGGAAAAATGCGGCAAGGTGACGATCTCCGTTCTCAACAACCAGATGCCGATGATGCCGCTGTTCTCGCCGGTGTATTCATCCACGCGCCCGTACTCCCAGACGCGAAGCAACACGCAGCGCGATCTGATGAACCCTGATGAAGTCCTCCGCTTGGAGAACCGAAAGTGTCTTGCGCTGTTCAAGGGGCACAAGCCCGCGCTCCTCTACAAAATGACGCCGGAAGAGCTGCCGGACTACGCCGGCCTCACCACCTGCCGCGTCATTGATTACATCCCGGAATGGCGAAGAAAAGAAGCCGAAGCAGCACCGCAAAAGAAAGCATCTGCTCAGAAAGAACCGTCAAACATCCCCAAACCACCCAACAACGAAAAACAGCCAGACCGCAGCGGGCAGCCGCCCGCCTACGATCTGGCTGAGGATGATGAGATTGGAATGGTGGAGTGCACGGTGGATTCCATTTTGGATTCATAATTGCAAACGGCAATGATCTCAAACCCTCATTTTTCCATCGGCAAGATCCTTGGCCACAAAAGGAATAAAGTAAAGCGGTATTGTAAGCAGCTTTTGCTCCCGGTCGTAGCCATAATTATTCTTTGAGACCTTGATTGCATATTCAAATTTGTTATGGTTTGAAAACTTTTCAAGTGAGTTTAATGTTCCTCTGCCTTTCTTTACATCAATCGGGTAGAGACGATTATCAGACTCGACAATAAACTCTAATTCCGCTGACGATTTTCCCCGCCAATAGAAAAGTTTGTGTTCTTTTGCTATCAGCTCGTTTGCGACAAAGTTCTCAAAGAAGATGCCTGACAACGTATTTTCACGCTCACTTGATACAAAGGATGCCGCGTTTATCCCGCTTTGGTACGAGAACATACCGATATCGCCCAGGAACAAGCGGAAGCTGCTGTCGCTGTCTGGCATAAGCGGCATCGTGACGTGCTCCTTGAGTTGGAAGGACTGGTTTACAACATGAGCCATGGTAAGCCATTGAATCGATGTAGCATAGTCCCTTGTCTTGCTTTTTTCCTCAATAAGCCCCGGGGAAAAGTTCTTGGATTCTCTGTTCAATTCCCGGTAAATGTTCTGAAACAGCGCACGAGAACGAAGGACAGATTCCTGACTCGCCTGATACAGTTCCATATCCGCAAGGTAGTTATCATACAGCACCTTCAGAATCTCTCTCGATTCAAGTAAGCTTCCGCCGTCAATGTAAGCCTCTACCGCTTCAGGCATACCGCCCATAAGCAGATATTTATACACGTGCTCCATGGCCAATTCATGGATCTGTCGTTCCAGCGGTTGTCTGCGTTCATAAGCGTTCCGGACGGCATCAAAAAGCATTTGATTGCTGTTCATCAGAAACTCATCAAAGGTCATCGGGTAAACTGTCATTTGATTGATCTTTCCGACAGGGAAAAGGAATTTGTCGTTATCCCTTGCACCTCTTTTATGGGTTTCCCGCTGAAGCTTTATTCTCACCATTGAGCCGGTTGCAATAACGGGAATCTCCCGATAATCCTGACAGAAGTATTTTAGGGAAGAAAGAATATTGGGGCATTCCTGTACCTCGTCAAAAATCAGAAGCGTCTGCTCGTTGAGTTGCTGCCCTTTTCGCAAGGAAATATATTCAATTATTTTTTCAGCGTTTGCAGTACCTGAGCAAAAATCGCGGATTTCATCCTCTTTTTTACAGTCTACGTAAACGTATCTGTTTGGATAATATTTTTTCGCGAAAAGCTCCAGTATCAAATAAGTTTTTCCGACCTGACGTGCACCCCATACGATCAATGGCTTTTTCCGTTTATTACTGTCCCAATCCGCCAACTTCTGTAATGCGGTTCGTTCCACGATTCATCCCTCCATACGCTTTTGAACTCATCATAATATAACCTGCACCTATTTTCAAGTTTTATTTATAGTTTTTTGCACCATATCGTCAAATATTTCCTGAGCTATTTGCACCTTTTCTTATTCACTTATAGAAACAGGAGGAATCCCCATGAAAGCAGCCAAGCTGACCGAGCATCCAAGTTTCCGCCTTCTGCGGCAGACAGACGTACAGAACGTCTGGCACATGCAGATGCCGCGATGGTTATTCTCCGACCCGCGATATGCGGATATGAGTCTGGACGCGAAAGTGACGTACACATTTCTTCTCAACCGCTTTCAGCTTTCACGGCGCAACGGCTGGGTGAATGATGCCGGTGAGGTGTTCGTGATCTTTCCCCGCAAGGCGCTGGCAAAGGAGCTTCGCATCTGTGAGCAGCGCGTCACGGCGGCGTTTCGCAAGCTGGCGGAGCTTCAGCTCATCTGGGAAAAGCGCTGCGGGCGCGGCGACGCCAATCAAATCTATCTGGCCATCGTCACGCCCATCGATGATCCGAACTACGAGTGCGTGCCGTTTTCATCAAGAGAGTATGAATCCTGCGGTTCCAGAACCGCGGATTCTGCGTTTCTTGAAGCGGAAGAACCGCAGGATATGCCGCCCCAGAACCCCGGAATCCCCGCCTTTGGAACCGCAGATTCTGATGTTCCAGAACCGCAGGATTCGGGCGCAAGTAATACTGATTTTAGTCAACCTGATATAGCTTTCTCAGATGTCAGTCCATCCGTACCTTCGGAGGACGGACCGGCGAACGATGAAAAAGAGCTCACGGGCATTCTGGATGCTTGTGAGCTTTCGTATTTCGAGCCGGAGGTGGCGCGTGTCTTTGAGAACGCCATCGAGCGGCTTTTCTACTCGGACAATCTGCGCATCGGGCAGGCTGTTCTGCCGCAAAGCCGGGTGCGGTCGCGGCTGCATCTGCTGAACTATTTCGTTTTGCAGGAAGCGGAGATCAAGCTGCACGCGAACCGGGACGTGCCTGTCCGCGATTCTACGAAGTATGTCATGTCCACGATCTACAACTGCATCACGGAAACAGAGAGCGATCTGCTGGTCGATCCGTACCTCAATTCGCTGCGTTCACCGCCGGGAAAGGGGCGAAACTGATGCTGCTGACAAAACAGCAAAAATATCTGCTGGCCGCGTTGGAAAAGCTCGGCTGCGCGGAACAGCGGCAGCTTGCCACGCTGCTGCAAAAGATGTTTGCCTTTTCTTCGCTTGACGATGCAGTGCGCGTAACCAATGCCTGTGCGCGGCAGATGCAGATGGGCGGACTGCTGCAAATCTCGGATGGCCTTGTCAGCCCATGCGGAAAACAGGCGTTTTCGCAGCGGATAGAAGCCATTGACGTGATGCTGGAGCTGTCCGCGGCGCAGCCGCAGGATTTTTATGCTGTGGACAGACATATTCTGCTCTGCTTCTCGCTTGGAGAACCCAGCTTCAAGCAATTTGTCATCGTGTCCGGCAGCGATCCGCCGCCGGAGCGCGAAATCCGACAGGACGAAAAGATCATTGTCCTGCTGCCTGATGGCGCTAGGCCGGAGACATTCTCATACGCCAGTCCCGTCATTTTTGCGATCCGGCAAGAAAACGGCACGCACCGATTCTTTGCCAGAAAATAATTTTTACAGGAGGAACTACATATGCCCAGAAAGAAAGCCGAACCCGAAGTGCTGCAGGAAGAAACCGTGCAGCCGGAAATCATCGAAACCGCAGAAAAGGCCGTCGAAGAACAGCCCACATTGGAACCGCAGGTCGAAGAACCCGTACAACCCTATGGCGAGGAAGAACCATCCGCAGCGGAAGAAAAACCAGAGTCTTCCGAACCGGAGAAGAAATCCTTCTACGATCTGGACTTCCGTACACTCGACCAGGATCTCTCGCCGGAGCAGCGGCAGGAGTGGAACACGATCTACGCCTCCTTCCG
>ERZ780141.2197-NODE-2197-length-10077-cov-2.315506_pt1 | contig 10077 bp, 8 predicted proteins | sample MGYA00433080_ERZ780141 | MGnify/ENA primary metagenome ERZ780141 (study PRJEB29588, sample SAMEA2154047) | human gut metagenome | biome: human gut; feature: human-associated habitat; material: faeces | place: Denmark | collected 2008/2010 ... | reverse complement strand
CGCTCATGCGCCGCAAGATACAGAGTGCTGCACCCGCCGCCGAAGTCAAGCCCAAGAGCAAGGGCGGTTATGTGCAGGGCGACATGTTTGCCGCCATGGAGCCGGACACAGGCGGGTCAGACCCTCAGGGCGACCTCTTTGCAGCCGCCGGACAGAGCAGCAGCATGCACACCTGGAAGGACTCCGGTGCACAATACCACCTGGTGGATACACCCGAGAAGCGTGTCCAACTCATCCAGACACTGGCCTCGGCACCCGAACTCTGCATCGACACCGAGACCACCGACACCGATCCCATGCGCGCCACACTGGTGGGCATGAGCTTTGCCATCCGAGAGGGAGAAGCCTGGTATGTGCCTGTGGGCGATGACCCATGCGGAGTGGCAGGGGAGTTCAAGGCCGTTCTGGAAAATCCCGAAACGCTGAAGATAGGCCAGAACATGAAGTATGACCTGCAGGTGCTGCGCTCCTGTGGCATCCGCCTGGCCGGCCCCATGTTCGATACCATGATAGCCCACTACCTGCTGCACCCCGAAATGAGGCATGGTATGGACTACCTGGCCGAGGCTTATCTCAACTATCAGACCATCCACATAGAGGAGCTCATAGGCACCGGCAAGCGGCAGCGCAGCATGGCCGACGTGCCTGCGCAGGACGTATGCCCCTATGCCGCCGAGGATGCCGACGTGACCCTGCGCCTGCGCAACGTCTTTGCCCCACAGCTCGAAGCGGAGGGCTGCACCGCCCTCTTCCGCGACATAGAGATGCCGCTCATGCCTGTGCTGGCACAGATGGAGCGCAACGGCGTGCGCATCGACACACTGGGACTGGAGGAGACATCGGCTCTCTACACCCGCCAGATGCAGCAGATGGAGCAGGAGATACACGAGATGGCAGGCATGCAGTTCAATGTCTCCAGCCCCCGACAGGTGGGCGAGGTGCTCTTTGACCAGCTCCATCTCTCCAGCAAGGCCAAGAAGACCAAGACCGGACAGTATGTCACCAGCGAAGAGGTGCTGGAGAGCCTGCGCCCCAAGCACCCCATCGTGGGCAAGATACTGGAGTACAGAGGTCTGAAGAAGCTGCTCAGCACCTACATAGATGCCCTGCCCCTGCTGGTCAACAGCCGCACGGGACACATACACACATCGTTTAACCAGACCGTGACAGCCACGGGACGACTGTCAAGCAGCAACCCTAACCTGCAGAACATACCGGTGCGTGACGCTCTGGGCAAGGAGGTGCGCAAGGCGTTCATACCCGATGAGGGCGAACTCTTCTTCAGTGCCGATTACAGTCAGATAGAGTTGCGCATCATGGCACACCTCAGTGGGGATGCCAACCTCATCGAGGCCTTCAGCCACGGCGACGACATTCATGCAGCCACAGCAGCCAAGATCTTCCACAAGGACATTGCCGACGTGACCGCCGACGAGCGCCGCAAGGCCAAGACAGCAAACTTCGGCATCATCTATGGCATAAGCGCCTTCGGACTGGCAGAGCGCATGGGGGTGTCACGCACAGAGGCCAAGGAACTCATCGACGGATACTTTGCCACCTATCCCGGAGTGCGCCAATACATGACGCACAGCATAGAGACAGCACGCGAGAAGGGTTATACCGAAACCCTCTGCAAGCGCCGATGCTACCTGCCCGACATCAATAGCCACAATGCCGTAGTGCGCGGATATGCCGAGCGTAACGCCATCAACGCCCCCATACAGGGCAGTGCCGCCGACATCATCAAACTGGCCATGATACGCATACAGCAGCGTCTGGAGCAGGAGAACATGCGCTCCAAGATGATACTGCAGGTGCATGACGAACTCAATTTCTCCGTATATCCGGAAGAGAAGGAAAAGGTAGAGAAGATTGTGGTAGAAGAGATGCAGAACGCCTACCACCTCAGTGTGCCTCTGGTTGCTGATGCCGGATGGGGAAACAACTGGCTAGAAGCACATTAGAAAAACCAGAAAGCGGCCGCAAAAACCGCAAGGCAACTTAAATACAAAGAAGCTCGCAAGATACCAAACGTTCATCTTGCGAGCTTTTCTTTTTCGAGATGTTTCACATGAAACAATCAAACATTCTATCAAAACACCACTAAAAAGACAAATAACTCCTTTATTCACAAGTACATCTAGAAATCTTTGTTTATTTAGTTTAAAAAGGATAATAAAATTATAATATTTTCAAATTTATTTGGCTCTTACAGAAATAAAGTGTATATTTACATTGTAAATCAGAAAGATATGTAAACGCACCTGTCTGATTAAAAGTGAATAGATACAGTAATCAATCAAATTAAGAAAGAAAGGAACATTATGAAGAAATATGTTTGCGACGTGTGTGGTTGGATTTATGATCCAGAAGTAGGTGACCCAGAGGGCGGCATCGCTCCAGGTACAGCATTCGAAGACATCCCAGATGATTGGGTTTGCCCTCTTTGCGGAGTAGGCAAGGAAGATTTCAGCCCTGTAGAGGAATAAGGCTCTTTTGGAGGAATCACCCGAAGGAAATCCTCACAAAGGAATCATCTGAATGAAATACCTGATATTCAGGCAACACATTCATAAAATAATAGGAGGAACCATTATGACAAAAGTTAGAGAAATCTACCGCTGCCAGATTTGTGGCAATGTTGTAGAAGTTGTAAACCCAGGAGCCGTGCTCAGTTGCTGTGGCGAGCCGATGAAGCTGATGAAGGAAAACACCAGCGATGGCGCCAAAGAGAAGCACGTGCCTGTGATAGAACCTATCGAGGGCGGCTATCGCGTAACAGTAGGAAGTGTGGAGCATCCGATGCTACCAGAGCATTACATCCAATGGATAGAATTGCTCACCCCTACCGATGTACTTCGTCACGAGTTGAAGCCAGGCGAAAAGCCTGAAGCAATCTTCCTGACCAACGCAGAAGCCAAGGATGTTACGGCTCGAGAATACTGCAACCTTCACGGGTTGTGGAAGGGGGTAATCTAAAAGATTATGGAAAGGTAAAATCTAAAGGAATACTATAATTCAGGAGGACGTGTCTCTATATCGTAGACACATCCTCCTGATTTTTCATCTATAAATCAAAGTTTTCTCCAAAAAATTTTGGAACTTATTGAAATTATTCGTATATTTGCACCAAATAACTATTATACACGCATTTTTAACAATAATACGATATCATTTAATCATCATTTAATTATAAACATTTAAATCACAACAATTATGAGAAGAACTATTTTTACTTTTATCATGCTTTGTTTCATAACACTAACTCTGCAGGCACAAGATGTCTGAACAGCAGCAGGTTCTAGCACAATCTTCGGTTCTCATTGGAATGAAACGGATACCAGCAATGACCTGACCGATAAAGGGAACGGCATCTGGGAACTCACAAAAACCGGTTGCATTCTTGAGCAGAATGTGAAAAACGAATTAAAAGTCCTGAAGAATCACGATTGGTATACCGAAGTGCATCCTGAAAAAGAAAACTATGTCTTTAAGGTAGAAGAGACTGGCATCTATGACGTGACTATCCAGTTTAACGCAAACAATTTTGAAATCAATGTCAAAACCACAAAGACTGGTGATGCAGTTATCGGCGAAAAGACATGGACTGTAGTAGGATTTAAAGCAATTCTTGGAAAAAAATGGGACCAAACAGCGATAGAAAACGACATGATCAAACAGGAAGATAACGTCACATACATTCTGACCAAGACCAATCTGACCCTCGCTCTAGGTACTTATAAATATAAGATCTGTGCAAACCATGGATGGGCAGAAAACTATGGTGACAATAATGATTCTGAAGGTAATGCCTTCGTTTTTATTACAAGAGACGGAATCTACGACCTCACTTTCACCTTCAATCAGGCAACCAAGGAGGTATCAGCTACAGCTGTACCAAGCGTAACCGACGGCATTAGCCAGATTGCCAGTGACATCAAGACCAAGAAAGTAATCTTCAATCTTCAGGGACAGCGCATTTCTGCTCCAAAACAGGGAGTTTACATCATCAACGGCAAAAAAGTAGTCTTGAAATAACAAATACTTATCATAGTAATCATCAGAAAGGCATTCACCAGCATCGTGAATGCCTTTTTTTAGATAATTTCCCACGATTTTTTCGTATCTTTCATTTATAATGTGTAACTTTGTATCCAATATATTTAAAGCAAAAGAACAATGGCAAAGAACAATAAGCAGACAGCTGGTCAAGATGGTGTCAGCAAAATGATCACCATAATTCTAAGAAATTCATCGCACAACAACTGAACTACGCTCGCACATCAGCTGTTATGCATGCGCACAACAGGTGATGTGCAATCGCACAACAGCTGTTGTGCGATTGCAGAAGGTATCTCTTCCAGCAACTTATCCTATCTTTCCCAACAACTTATCCTATATATCCCAAGGACTTATGTAATATTTTTCAGGTACCTCTCCCGTATATTCCAACGTCTTCACCTATATCGTTGCGCTTCCTCAAGCGTTTCTGTCGGTTTACCATCGTTGATTCTTCCGTCATCTATGATTTTTAGTTAATTTTCCACGATTTCTTTGTATCTTTCATCCATAATGTGTATCTTTGCATTAAATATATTTAAACGTTTAAAATAAGGCAACATAACAATGGCAAAGAATAATAAGCAGGCAGCTAACCAAGACGGTAACAGCACCAAGAAGGCTACAAAGAAAAAGAAGAAAGTCAAGGTTTCGCATATCGTGAAACCAGAAAACATGACTTTAGAGGAATGGCAAATCAAACTGCGCAAGCAGGTGACCGATATCGAGCACTTCAATATCAGTTGTGTTGATGACGCCCTTTGCCCTGGAGAGTATATCGTTCGCAACCCTGAAAAGAACAACGAGTACAAAGTGGTGTATCGTGGAGCCAACAGCGAATGGAATTATTGTTCCTGCATGGATTTCAAGACTTCGAGACTCGGCACTTGCAAACATATCGAAGCCGTCAAGAAATGGTTTGGCGGAAAGAGGGGCGTACATGTACATCGGGAATTACCACCTTATACTTCTGTCTATCTCTCCTATCGGGATGAGCGATGCGTAAAGATTCGTATCGGCTCAGACAACAAGGAGGCATACGAACAGTTAGCCAAAGATTACTTTGACAAGAACCATGTCTTGAAGAAATCAGCCTATGCCCGCATTGGCTCTTTCTTGAAACAAGCTCGCCAAATCAGCGATACATTCAGATGCTATAAAGATGCCATTGACTTTATCATCGATATTCGCGAAAAAGCGAAAAGAATGAAGATTGTGAAGACATACGATGACGAGAAACTCAACAATCTTCTGAAAGTAAACCTCTATCCTTACCAGAAAGAGGGCATCCGCTTTGCTGCAAAGGCAGGAAAGGCTATCATTGCCGACGAGATGGGTCTCGGAAAGACAATCCAAGCTATAGGTACTGCCGAACTGCTACGCAAGGAAGGTCTTATTGGCTCTGTACTCATCCTCTGCCCTACCTCGCTCAAATATCAATGGCGAAGTGAAATCAAGAAGTTTACTGATGCCGAAGTCTTCGTCATAGAGGGAAGTCATCTCAAGAGAAAGGAAGCGTACAATCGCCCGGAACCTTATAAGATTATTTCCTATAATAGTGCCGCCAATGACATCAAGATACTCGGCTGTTTGCAAACCGATATGCTCATCATGGACGAGGTGCAGCGCCTGAAGAACTGGAACACGCAGATTTCCCGTGCGGCAAGAAAGATAGAATCAGATTACTCCGTAATTCTATCCGGTACCCCATTGGAGAACAAGCTCGATGAACTCTACTCTATCGTGGAGTTTGTTGATAATTTCCGCCTTGCCCCTTACTACCTCTTCAAAGACAAGCATATCATTACTGATGAAACAGGAAAAGTTCTGGGTTATAAGAACTTAAACGACATAGGCAAGAAGCTGGGCGATATTCTCATCCGTCGCCGCAAGAAGGATGTGAAACTCCAGATGCCTGAGCGTTCTGACAAGAACCTTTTCATTCCGATGACCAACGAGCAGATGGAGATGCATCAGGAGTGGCAGAACCAGGTACGTCTCCTGGTTCAGAAATGGCGCAGGATGCATTTTCTATCCGATAAAGACCGCAAGCGTCTCCTGCTCTTCCTCTCACAGATGCGCATGGTATGTGACAGCAGTTATCTCCTCGACCAAAAGACGAGATACGACACCAAGGTGGATGAATGCGTGAACATCATCAGCGACATTATCAGCGAGGAAGGTGAAAAGGTTGTGGTATTCAGTCAATGGGAACGCATGACCCGCCTCATCGCCAAGGAACTGGAGAAAAAAGAAATAGGCTTTGAATATCTGCATGGTGGCGTGCCATCCGAAAAGCGCAAAAACATGGTAGATAATTTCATGAACGAACCATCGAGCAGGGTTTTCCTCTCTACTGATGCCGGAAGCACAGGCTTGAACCTGCAGTCAGCCGCTACCATCATCAACATCGACTTGCCTTGGAATCCTGCCGTTCTCGAACAGCGTATCGGGCGCATCTATCGCCTTGGTCAGCAGAACAACATCCAGGTTATCAATCTCGTAACACCTGATTCCATCGAGCAGGAAATGCTCGGTAAGTTGCGTTTCAAGACCTCCATGTTTGAAGGCGTTCTTGATGACGGCGAAGATTCTGTATTCATCACAGATGATAAGTTCAGCAAGATGATGGAAACAGTGAGCGGTATGGTGGAAGAGGACGAAGAAACAGAGAAGGCTCGCAACAAACATAAATCTAACGAGAATAAAGAAGAGGTTTCCATCCAGCAGCAAACGAACTCATCTTCGAACGGAGAATCCGTCTCTAATCGCTCAAGTCAGCCAAAGGATTTGGTAGCCCAAGGAATATCTTTCCTCTCAGGCTTAGCCGAAACCTTAAAGTCGCCAGAAGCCACAGCCCAGCTGGTTGATTCCATCGTTGAGAAAAACGAGCAGACAGGCGAAACCTCCATCAAGATACCTGTGGAGAGCAAAGAGACTGTCTCTAATCTCTTGAATCTCATAGGAAAGTTGTTTGCAAAATAAGTCATGGGTAAAAAGAAACATAAGCATCAAGGACATTATTGCAAGATGTGTGGAGAGTATAAATCCAACGAGTCGTTCAGTGGTAAAGGACACAGACTGCACATCTGCAAGAAATGTATATCAATAAGAAATAAGGCTAAAAAAGAAAAGAAACGTTTAGAACATGATAGAATTAACGAAGTCTCAGAAGAAAACAGCTCGCAAGCTCATTAATTTGGGCTTGCAGCGAGAGTGCGCCAAGTTCATGCAATCCACCAAAGATTTCATGAACAAGAACGCATCAGCAGAGGATGCACACGATGCATACCTCAAACTATATGATAAGGTATACCAATTCGACAAGCATATCGCTCGCCGATACGATGGGATGTCAGGAGGTAGATATTACATCACCGTATGTTACCTATACTATGACGGAGTATTGACTGACGAAGACATCCGAGAGTTTGACGATGAAATCTATAACAAGCTTAAAGAAGACAAAGAGTTTTTCCTAAAAAAATAAACAATATTCTTCCAAAAGTAAAAAATGAAAAATAACTAAAGATTTCCTTGCAGCTACCAAATAAAAAGCGTAACTTTGCCGAAATATCATAAAAATAAGCAATTATGAAGGAAGAAGAAATCAAAGAATTGTTCGAGCAATTCGAAGCTATTGCCAACGAATACGAAGGCGTAGAATGTTGGAGTGCAAGAGAACTTGCACAAGTGTTGGGTTATAGCCAATGGCGTAATTTCGAAGGAATTATCGAAAAAGCAAAAGCATCATGTACCAATGCAGGGCAAGAGGTATCATACCATTTTGCTGATGTCAGCAAAATGGTCACCCTTGGTTCTGGATCTCAGCGTGAAGTCAAAGACTACATGCTGACTCGTTATGCTTGCTATCTCATTGCCCAAAACGGTGATCCACGCAAGCCACAAATCTCTTTTGCCCAAAACTACTTTGCCGTACAAACTCGCCGAGCAGAATTGGTGCAAAAGCGTTTGCTGGAATACGAACGTGTACAAGCACGTGCAAAACTTGCAGAAACAGAGAAGCGTCTCTCTGGTGTGCTGTATGAAAGAGGGGTGGACAGCAAAGGCTTTGCCATCATTCGCTCACTAGGTGACAAGGCGTTGTTTAATCTCGACACGGCTCTTCTCAAACGTAAATTGGGTGCTCCTAACAGCCGACCTCTCGCCGATTTCCTTCCAACACTAAATATTAAAGCTAAAGATTTTGCTGCAGAAATGACTTCTGTCAACGTTCAGCAAAAGGATTTGCATGGTCAGCAAACTATCTGTCAAGAACATGTCGATAATAATAAGGCTGTTCGTAATATGATGCTCCAACGTGGCATTGTGCCAGAAGATCTTCCAGCAGGTGAAGATGTCAAGAAAGTAGAACGCAGATTGAAATCTGACGAAAAGACATTAACCAAAAAGAATAGCAAAAAGAAATAATATCCATCACAATTCTATAACTAGAGAAGATGTAAGGATTTCACTCGTCATCAATGATTTTTAGTTAATTTTCCACGATTTCTTCGTATCTTTCATTTATAATGTGTAACTTTGCACCGGAAATTTAAACGTTTAAAGATAAAATGGCATTAAAATGTGGTATTGTAGGCCTCCCAAACGTGGGTAAGTCTACACTGTTCAACTGTCTGTCTAGTGCAAAGGCACAGGCAGCTAACTTCCCTTTCTGTACTATCGAACCAAACTTGGGCGTCATCACCGTACCAGATGAGCGACTCAACAAGTTGGCAGAGATTGTTCACCCAGGACGCATCGTCCCAGCTACTTGCGAAATCGTAGATATCGCAGGTCTTGTAAAGGGTGCCAGCAAGGGCGAAGGTCTTGGTAATAAATTCTTGGGAAATATCCGTGAGTGCGATGCTATCATCCACGTAATCCGCTGCTTCGACGATGACAACATCGTGCGCGAGGGTGGCGCTAAGGTTGATCCTTTGGAGGATAAGAGCGTCATCGATACAGAGTTGCAGCTCAAGGACCTGGAAACTATCGAATCTCAGCTCACCAAGCAGAAGAAGACTGCTGCAGCAGGCAACAAGGATGCTAAGACGATGGTTACCGTTCTGGAGGCTTACAAGGCTGTTCTGGAGCAGGGAAAGAATGCTCGTGGCGTTACTTTCGAAACCAAGGAAGAGCAGAAGGTGGCTCACGACCTCTTCCTCCTCACTACCAAGCCTGTGCTCTACGTAGCCAATGTTGACGAGTATAGCAAGAAGGTAGAGGAAATCGCCAAGGAAGAAGGTGCTGAGTGCATGGTCATCGCTGCAAAGACAGAGGAAGACATCGCATCGCTCGAAACCTACGAGGACAAACTGATGTTCCTCGAAGAACTCGGACTGGAAGAGAGCGGCGTAAACCGACTCATCAAGAAGGCATACGCCCTGCTGAACCTCGAAACATTCATCACCGCTGGTGAGATGGAGGTCAAGGCATGGACCTATCACAAGGGCTGGAAGGCTCCTCAGTGTGCCGGCGTCATCCATACCGACTTCGAGAAGGGATTCATCCGTGCAGAGGTTATCAAGTATGATGACTATATCAAGTATGGCTCTGAGGCTGCAGTACGCGAGGCTGGTAAGCTCGGCATCGAGGGCAAGGAGTACGTCGTACAGGATGGTGACATCATGCACTTCCGGTTCAATGTATAATCCTATTCTTCTACGGTTATGATAGCAAATCTGCTTAACTATATCGTATGGGACCCAGACCCAATTCTGGCTCATCTGGGTCCTATGACCATCCGCTACTACTCCACCTGCTGGATGATTGGTCTGCTGCTGGGCTATCTGCTCATGAGCAAGCTTTACAAGCAGCAGGGGCTCTCAGATGAGAAGTTCTCCCCACTGTTTCTCTACATCTTCTTAGGTGTACTGATAGGTGGCCGTTTGGGACATTGCATCTTCTATCAGCCGGAATATTTCCTCACCCAGTGGGATCACTTCATCGAGATGCTGATACCTGTTCACCACATGCCAGACGGCAGTTGGAAGTTTACGGGTTATGAGGGACTGG
>ERZ780141.2196-NODE-2196-length-10081-cov-6.700080_pt1 | contig 10081 bp, 12 predicted proteins | sample MGYA00433080_ERZ780141 | MGnify/ENA primary metagenome ERZ780141 (study PRJEB29588, sample SAMEA2154047) | human gut metagenome | biome: human gut; feature: human-associated habitat; material: faeces | place: Denmark | collected 2008/2010 ... | reverse complement strand
AGGCGACGCCGCCGAAAAGCTTCTCGGCGAGGGCAAGCGCCCGGAGGTGATAATCCTCGACCCGCCGCGCAAGGGCTGCTCGGAGCAGACGGTAAGAGCCGCCGCAAAAATGGCTCCCGACAGGATAGTATACGTCTCCTGCGACCCGGCCACGCTCGCACGCGACTGCGCCGCGTTCAAAGAGCTTGGATATGAAGTCGAAGAAGCGACACCCGTCGACCTCTTCCCGAGAACGGCGCATGTGGAGACGGTAGTTCTTTTGTCCCAACTGAAACAAAGCAGGATGATTATATAAATGTAACGATTGAACTTGATGATGTGGATATAACATCGGCAGAGACTAAGGCAACTTATGATGAGATAAAGAAGCATGTGTCTGCACATAATGCCGGCATGAAGGTTTCCAATCTGTATATTTCACAGGTAAAGAGAAAATGCGGAATTGAGGTTGGAAAGAATTATAATTTACTTAAAAATGAAGAAAGTAGGCCGCCACAGTGTCCGGAAGATAAAGAGAGAGCAAATGTGGAGGCATTGGAGCATTTTAAGATGATTCAGCAGAAATAAAAAGAGTCTGATAAATCGCAGTTTATATAGATGTAAATGTTTTTTCTTACAATGGAAAAGGAGATGATTGATAAATGAGAATTGGAGCGTATCAATTTGCGGTATCTGGAGATGTAAATGAGAATTATAATGAAATAGAAAAAGCGATATATTTAGCAAAACATAAAGATGTTCAATTGCTAATATTTCCAGAATGTTCATTAACAGGATATCCACCTAGAGATATATCAAATTCATCATGTGTCGATTTTAACCTTGTGCAGTCAATGTGTGATAGACTTCAATCGGTATCTGACCAAAATGATATTTCTTTTATTGTCGGAACCATATTTAAAGAAAAAGAAATATATAATAGAGCATTACTGTTTCAGCCTAATAAACAAATCAAGTCTTATGACAAGCGTGCTTTATGGGGATGGGATAATGATAATTTCGCAAAAGGGAATAGTGATGGAATATTTGAGATAAATGGGGTTGTATTTGGAATTAGAATTTGTTTTGAAATAAGATTTCCTGAATTTTTCAGAGAATTGTATAAAAGAAATACAGACATAAATGTGGTTTTGTTTTATGATGTAGCGGATATGGATGATAAGGAACGATATAGTATGATCAGAGGACATCTGCAAACTCGTGCAGTTGAAAATGTTACTACGACTATTTCAGTAAATGCTACTTCGCCTTTTCAAACGGCACCGACAATGATTTTTGGAAAATCTGGTCAATGTATTAAAGAATGTATTAGGAATAAATCTGAACTATTGATTTATGATTTTGAAAAGACAATTAATGATTTCGGGGAAAATGGAAGAGTATCCATATCTGATTTATTGATTAAGTAGAATATAATTAGTGTTGTACTAAGAAAAAATTAGATAACTTCCCGTTTGACGAGAAGGTGCTTTACATGAAAAAGAGTATATGAAGGAGGAAAAATGATAGCATGGAAATCAAATTATACGAAGACAGATACAGGGACGATATGATTTTCATGGTTTTGCAGGCCAAGGACGCGCTTGGAAGAATACCGAGTATCAACGAAGACCTGCTCGATATCAAAAAGAATTACTTTGACCGTGGGGATATGTTCTGGATCGCGGCGGATGATAACGACAGGGTGATCGGCTGCGGCGGATATTCGAGGATCGAAGGAACGAATGAAGCGTTTATTCATCGGCTGTATATAAAGGCATCGGAAAAGCGCAAGGGCATCGGTTCGGCTCTGCTTGAAACTATTGAGGCGGGAATGCGCGGCAACGGCATTACGGCAGCGCGGGTGCATCTCGGCGATCCGCCGGAGCAGTGGTTTGAGTCCTATTCATTCTATCCGAAGCACGGATATGCCGAATACGAGCCGCGGTATATGAGAAAGGCATTATAAAGACAAGTAGGAGTTTAAAGGGGAGAAAATATGAATAAAGCAGGAACGCAAAGAATAGAAACCGATAGATTGATACTTCGAAGATTTAGATTAGAGGATGCAGAGGATATGTATGCAAATTGGGCATCTGATCCCGAAGTCGCGAGATTCCTGACATGGCCGACGCATTCGAGCGTTGAAGTGACAAAGAGCCTTCTCGCCGATTGGATACCCGGATATGAAGATGGCGGATACTTTAATTGGGTTATGGAGTATAAAGAAACAGGAAAGGCTATTGGTAATATTTCTGTTGTAACGCTTAATGAGAATACAAAGGCTGCTGATATGGGTTATTGTATGAGCCGGGCGTACTGGGGGCAGGGATTAATGCCTGAAGCATTAAATGCCGTGATGGATTATCTTTTTGATGTTGTCGGACTAAATCGTATTGCCGCCTGTCATGATGCAAACAATCCAAAATCAGGACGCGTTATGGAAAAAGCCGGAATGAAACGGGAAGGTATTCTTAGAGCTGCCGGAAAGAACAACCTCGGAATCCATGACGAGGTGTGGTATGCGATGATCCGAAATGACAGGAAGAAATGAAGAATCGATTTTTTGTTACAGAAAAACAATGAACAAATTTCACTTTGCCGAGGCAATGAAGTCGATCCGAGTGCCTTGACTTAGCCGCTCGACGGCATATTCCTGACGGGGAGAGTGTGCGGGTAGTGTGAATATGCTTCTTTTTATTCACACTAAAGAAGAATACAAAACAGCAGACAGAATCGTAAAAAGATGTTCGCCGATAAGCCCAAAATATGTTTGAAAATAAAGTGTTTTGTGTTCTCAACTGAGTTGAATTTCCGAAGCTAATATTTATATCAACACATCCGGAAACTCGAGGCGGCGCTGTATTGTTTTGCTGCATACAGCAAATATGAGGAATCCACGCCGCCGGAAAAAGCAACGGCTGCTTTCGGATGCTCTGTAAAAAATTCATTCAGCTTCATAATTCAAATCCAATATGAAAAAAGCAGTTCTGTGTTGTATACAGAACCGCTTAGCCGTGCTACTTATTTTTTCTTGAACAATGTTGACTTTATAACGCCCTTCGGATCTTTTACAAGCAAAATAATAAGCCATATGATAAGACCGAGAGCAACAACAGACAGACCAAGGTAAAAATCGTTGAGCATATCAATGGGAGCAGGGGTAAAATACTCAGCACCGAGTTCCGCATACTCAAATATTGCATCAACGAGCCACATCAGCGATGCACCCCAGTACATCCAGCAAAGCGCGCCGACCTTCATTTCGCTTTTGGGTGCGCCCTTATACCAAACTACTGTGGCAATGATAGCTGCAAAAACAGTTGTCAGTAAAGTCATGCTTTATGCGCCCTCCCGTGCGGTTTTAGGAGCGCGAAGCGCTCTCTTTTCCATAGCGTAAGAAACAGCTAGCATACAGAGCCATACGGCAGTAACAAGAACCGCCATTGAAACACCTGCACTGCCCATTTCTGCCAACATTTCTGCAGTTTCTCCGGTTTTAACAGCTGTTAGGAATGGGAAGAAAGGAACGATCTCTCCGTGCCAGATGTGCTCAAAAGCAAGCAGTGCAGCACCGCCCCACAGCAGCTTATTCAGCCAACCGAGTTTTGTGGAAAATTTGGTTTTTGTTGCGTCAGCAACAGTTCCGTCCGGTAAAGAAACTTTCACGGTTTTTTCTTTTTCCTTGGACTTCATAACTCTTGCAACAATCGTAGTAACGATTGCTTCTGCAGCCGGAACAAGGAAACATGCCATAATTATGTACCTCCTGAATTTTTGAATGTTTTATAATTGACTTTCGTGTAAAAAACACAAAAAAGGTATACAGCCCTCTTCAGAAGAGGCCGTATGCCTTCATATGCATACATTATCTGCCGATTATAAAAAATTGAACTTTAAAACACTTCTGTGTTTTATCGGAGCTTCTCGCTCCGTTTATCTTAATTTATCACAAAGGAGGCTAAAAATCAAGCCTTTATTCATTTGTTTTTTAAATATTTTTCAGCGCGATTTTGAAGATGCTTAAAACGGCGAAAACCGATCCGGCCGACACACAAAACCGCATAAAAGACGGGCACCGGTTTCACGGTGCCCGTTTTTTTATCTTGTCTCATCCATCCAATCGGACAGGCGCGTCATGCTTTTTTCGCTGCCGACAGCATAGAGAATATCACCCTCACGGAACATATAATCGGGATGCACATTGTCTGTCAAATTTCCGTTGTTTTCTATAGCGATTATGTTTACTCCGAACCTTCCCCGCATATCGGCGGACATTATCGTCATTCCGACGATCTTACGCGGAACTTCAAGCTTAAGGAGATTCAGCTTTCGGCTCAGCTGAACAAAGTCCAGCATATTGGGAGTTTCCAGTTTGTGGGCGAGTCTGACTGCCATATCCCTCTCGGGGTAGACGACTTCTGCGCCGAGCTTCTTGAGTATCTCGCCCTGCTCGGCGCTCGCGGCCTTTGATATGACCGTCGGCACACCGAGAGAGACAACGTTGAGAGTAGTCAGAATCGAGGTGTCCATCTTTTCTCCGATGCAGACCACCACGACGTCGCAGTTTTGTATTCCGGTCTCCGAGAGAGTCTTTTTGTCAAAGCTGCTGACGACAAAGGCGTTCTCCGTGTATTCGCGCATCTCGCGCACCTTTTCCTCGTTTCCGTCGATTACGAGCGGCTCCGCGCCCGATTTCGCAAGCTCCACAGCCAGAGCAGAGCCGAAGCGCCCGAGTCCGATTATTCCGTAAGATTTGCTGTCGCTTTTTGATTTTTTAAACATCTTTGTCCTCCGTTCTCAGCCTATGGCTATGTTTCCGTCGGGATATTTTATTCGATCTCCGTTTGTGAAGTACCAGAGAGTCGCTATTGTAAGCGGCCCCAAGCGGCCGATATACATCATGACTATTGATGTAAGCTTGCTCGCGGTGCAGAGTCCCGTGGTTATCCCGGTAGTGAGTCCCACCGTGCCGAACGCGCTCGTCATCTCGAACAAGGCATCCCTTATTGCTATATCCGGCTCAAAGGCGCAGAGCATAAACGTTCCCACTGCTATCACACTTATACCCATGACCGCTATGACCGACGCCTTGCGGAACACACCGTGCGGCACAGAATAGTGAAAAGCCTTTCCCGAGGTGTTTGTCGCGGCGGTCTTTATGCCCTGTATCAGCGCAAACAGCGTGCTCGTCTTTATTCCGCCGCCGGTGGAGCCTGGCGACGCGCCGACGAACATTAAAAAGATCATAGCGAGCAGTCCCGCGTTTGAAAATTCGCCGAGCGAATATGTCGAGAAGCCCGCCGTCCTCGCAGTAACGCTGTTGAACAGGGCTCCTATCCACGGCATATCCTCGGTAATTCTGAAAATCACCGCGCCGCCGACCGTCAGCGCGACGCTCATTGTGAGCACTACTTTTGTGTGCATGGAAAATCTGCGCCAGCGAAATCGCTTTTCGACAATCTCGCGGATAACGAGAAAGCCGATTCCGCCGAAGAATATCAAAAGGCAGGTCACGAGATTTAAGAACACATCCTCTTTGTAGGCGGAGAGGCTTTGGAAGTTTCCGAGGATGTCGAAGCCGGAGTTGTTGAACGCGGCGACGGAGTGAAAAAGGCTTATTCCGAGAGCTTTGAGCGGCGGGTAATCGCGCACGAAAACAATGAAGCTCAGCGCCGCACCGACGAGCTCAAATGCCGCCGTAGTCAAAAACACGCTTTTTATAAATTTTACTATTCCCTTGCCTGAGTCGAGATTCATCGCATCGCGCAAAACACGCCGACCTTTCAGATTTATCCTCTTTCCGACAGCCAGAATGACTCCCGCGCCCATTGACGCGACTCCGAGTCCGCCTATCTGTATCAGTGCCGCAACAACGAACTGACCGAACGCGGTGAACGTGTCCCCTATATCGACGGTCACGAGTCCCGTCACGCAGACGGCGCTCGCCGAAGTGTAAAGCGCGTCTATGTATTTTAAGTCTACGCCGTTTTGCACGCTGCACGGCAGCATCAGCAGACCCGAGCCTATAAATATCGCGGCTGCAAAACCGAGCGCAATTATTCTTGCAGGCGACATTCTTTTTAACAGCTTTCTCATAATTCACCTCGTATCCCGTAAAAAAGACCTTCGGCAGAATCGGTCTGCCAAAGGTCTTGCTTCATTCACGGCCAACGCCGCCAATGTCCGCTGCCAGCACAGCTCCTGTGCGGTTGGTGACAGGCGGATGGATATACCATAGCTACTCCCCATTGGTTGTGGCTTAATTATATCCCTTTGCGGGCGAAAGTCAATATATTTATGAAAAAATTATCCGACATTAAAGGCAGAAAAGGTCTGCCGAGCTAATCGACAGACCCATGTCTTTATGAAATTCATATTAATAAACGAAGGTGTACTGCTGCTGCCATGTGCCGGTGAAGTCGGCGTCGATGGAGATTCCCTTCTTGAGCTTGCAGACAACGTTTGCGGGCTCGGTAACATTGATGCTCGCAAGAGTGCCGTTCGCGTTGAGCACGAAAGTGAATGTGCCGCTCTGATAGTTGACCTTGGTGCTGACAGGCTCAAACGGTCCGAAGGAATCCTTCGTCAGCGAAAGAGTGTCGAAGCAGGAGCCGTGGTGCTTGGGAACATATGTAAGTCCCTCGCCGCTCTCGGTAACGAGAGTGATGCTGACCTTCCAGCCGCTGCCCTGCTTGACGCAGGAAGCAGACTTGACGCCTGCGGGATCGACTTTATAGGAAGCGCGCTTTGCCGCGGGCAGGAAGCTTGCAAGAGTTGTGCCGTCGGAAGCCTTGCCGCCGTTGAAAGTCTTGTTGTCGGTCTTCGGATAGTCGTTGGGAAGCAGGGGCTCTGCGATACCCGCGATAGCCGAGCCACCGGTGATACTGTTGATCTTCGAGGTAGTGCCCTGGACTCTCTTGACAGAGACCTTGCCGGTGTAGCTTTTCATAGCCGAAGCGTACTTGTTGAAGAACGCAACGATCTCAGCCTTGCTGCCGTTGACGGGAGCCTTTATCTCCGCTGCGGGCTTGTTGCCCTGCTGGCCGCCCTGAGAACCGCCCTGCTGACCCTGTGTGGCCGCCTCGCTGCCGCCCTCGGAGGGTGCGACTGCCGTGCTGTCGTCAGCGTTGCTCTCTGCCGCGTTGCTCTCCGCGTCGCCCGTCTGGGTGTCCTGAACGTCTGCGTTCGCGTCCTGCGAGCTCTCAGCCGTTGTGTCGTTCTTGTCGTCCTTGCCCTTACATGCCGCAAATGCAAATATCATTATCAGCGCGAGCAGGATAGCAATAATTCTCTTCATAGTTTGTCTCCTTTCATCTTTCGGCAGAGCATCCTCTGCCATGCTACGATTCAAGTTTACTTTATGTTTATTCGTTTGTCAAGAGAATAAACTTTATTTTATATTTCCATAATTTCCATAATTTTTTATCGATTTTTGTGCATTATATATTATATTTGTTCTTTATACAATATATAATAATTCGCCGCATTCCGGGCACACTATACAGCGAAAAAGAACAGAAAGGGTGCATAAAATGAGCAAAGACACACTTGAGCTGCTGCGAGAATGCGACAGCGGAATAAAGATGGCGGTCGGCAGCATTGACGAAGTGAGCGGACACATCAAAGATGAGGATCTCAAAAACCTGCTCGAAAAGAGCAAGGAGGAGCACAGCCAGCTCGGCGGCACGATAAAAGAACAGCTGGCATCGCTCGGCGACGACGGCAAAGACCCGGGGATAATGGCAAAGAGCATGTCGTGGATAAAAACCAACGTCAAACTCGGCATGAACGACTCGGACAGGACGGTCGCAGGGCTGATGACCGACGGGTGCGACATGGGCATAAAGAGCCTGACCCGCTACCTCAACGAATATAAGGGCGCGGACGGCGCTTCGCGCAGCACGGCACGCCGCCTAATCGGCATAGAAGAGAATCTTCTCTGCGGACTGAGGCCGTATCTGTGATATATTTATTTGCAGGACGGCAGCATTATTTTATAAAATCACGCCCACCGCGGCGCTTCGGACGAAGCTGCTGCGATGGGCTGTTTCGGCATATCCCGCAACCTGAAAATATTTATACGCTGCAAATTAAAAAACGGCACTCCCGATTGAGAGTGCCGCTATGTATTTTAATTATTTGAGCATGCCGTGCTCTTTTGCATATTCGTAATACGCCTCGATGCTGCGTCTTCTCGCCTCGTTGACGCTCGAACCGGTTCTGGTGACGGTCGTCATCGGGATACCCTGCAGGCTGACGAGATACTTTGCGCTCGCGTTGAAGCCGCTGTCGATAGCGTTGTCGAGCAGGATTATCTCGTTGAAAGTCTCTCTCGCCTTGGCTATGTCCTTCTCGACGAAGAACTCGTCATACATCTTGCGGAACAGATTTGCGCCGCAGGAGGTCGGGGTTGCGCACACGCCGCGCGCGCCCGCCATATATGCATCAAACAGCAGCGGGATGTTCGCCTGGAGCACTGCGGAATCGCCCTGAACGGCGATTTTGTCCTTTATTCCCGCCATGGTGCAGGTGGTGTCCTTTATTCCGTGGAATCTGCCGGTCTTGACCAGCTCGCCGTATGCCTTGCCGGACATATTGCACGGCTGCATTCCCGGGAACTCATAAAGAATTATCGGCAGAGTAGTATATCCCGCGAGCTCGCTGAGATATTCAACAAGTCTCTGGTCGTTATCGGCATAGCCCTTTGAGACGAAAACGAGTCCGTCAACGCCGGTCTGCTCCATGCGCTTGACCTCTTCGACCTGCATATGCCATGTCGGCTCAAGGTTCGCCGTGGCGACGACCTCCGCGCTGCCGGAGTGCTTTGCGGCGATAGTCGCGCACTTGACTCTCTCCTCAGGAGTGAGCGTCGTCATCTCGGAGCTTCCGCAGACGGAGAACAGATGATGGGTTCCTCTCTCGACCTGCCACTCGACATACTGCGCGTAGACATCGTAATCTATCGACTTATCCTCTTTGAACGGGGTGAGCAGGAGGGAATAAACTCCCCTGTAGCTCTCAGGCTTATCAGTAAACATTGTTTCCACCTTCCGGATATTGTTTTTTCCAACGCTGATATCTTACTCCACAATGCACAAAAATGCAATAGAAAAAGGCTATTTGTTGCATTTGCTCTTGAAAAAACTACGGATTTCGATATAATTATTATTGATATTTATGCCGCCCGATGCGGCTTCGATTTTTTTACAAAAGGAGCAGATAAATGAAAAAACGCAGCATGGTATGCCGACTCGGAAAGTTTCCCCAGCTGACGAGAACGGTATTCACCTCCGCCGACGGTCTCGCGTCGGACAACATAACCGCGCTCTGCTACGGCGCGGACAACTGCCTCTATGTCGGAACGGACAGAGGTCTTTCAAAGATAGACGGAAAGAAAATAACCACGGTCGATATCGGCATTGAAAACGCGCCGATATCCATGCTCTTCTGCGCAAACGACGGGCATATCTTCGTCGGCACGGGCAAGAGCGTAATCGAGCTCAGCGGCAAAAAAATTATAGCGTCCCGCGAGTTCTCGTCCGACGCCGTCGCGATGAAGCAGGACTGCGACAACGTCACATGGATTCTCACAAAGACCGTTCTCTACCGCTTCCCGCAGGGGGCTAAAGAATTCGATCTTAAAATCGGCGTGCCCGGCAAGGGCAGCTGCATCGCCGTTTTCGGCAACAACAAAGTCTATGTCGGAACCGAGAGCGACGGTCTCCACGCGCTCGTCGGCAAGAGATGGCACTGGTCGGAGCTCATGGAGGGCGTGACCGGAATACTCAGCAACAACATATCCTGCCTCGACATTGACCCCGCGGGCGATGTCTGGATAGGCACGGACAAGGGCGTCTGCGTCTACGACGACAACAGCTACTGGCTCGACAATTCGAAGATAACCGGTCTGCCCAATGGCGAGATAACCGACATGGTGACCGACAGCGAGGGCAGAAGATACTTCACGACCTCCTGCGGTCTCATAATCCTCCACAACGGCAAGCTCTCATATTACGGCTACAAGCGCTGGCTGCCCGACATGCACGCGACCGGCATCGTCCTCTCGCCCGACGGCAGCTTCTGCGTCTCCACCGCCTCC
>ERZ780141.2194-NODE-2194-length-10092-cov-2.870977_pt1 | contig 10092 bp, 10 predicted proteins | sample MGYA00433080_ERZ780141 | MGnify/ENA primary metagenome ERZ780141 (study PRJEB29588, sample SAMEA2154047) | human gut metagenome | biome: human gut; feature: human-associated habitat; material: faeces | place: Denmark | collected 2008/2010 ... | reverse complement strand
TCTTGTCTGTTCACTTGTTTGCACCTCATTGAAAGCTTTCACCCATATAGACACGCGAATCTGAAAAGGTTGGAACTTTTTTATAATTTATAAAAGAAAGATAGAAGGGGCGGAATGTGAGAGAATGATCCTTCCAGCCTATATTTGAAAACACCGTCTTCCTCTTTGACTGTCAAAGGAAAATCTCTTATCGCTGTTTCCACATCCTCGACTTTGAGATGTGCTGCAGTTGCTATTTCATCGGCAGTAACATAAAGATCAAAATCAGAAAGTGTCAATCCATATAAAGCATAAAGCACCTTCAACACAGACAGATTCGAGAACTGTTCCATTGTAATCTTGAGATCTCGCATTTGAGCCCCATTAGGCGGAATGTACCCATTTCCCAAAGCAAAGAAGATACTGTTATTCTTTCTTCCGGTACTGCCTTCCGGTTCAGAACATACAGAAAGCCCCCAAGATGATACTTCATCAACCGAATAGTCCTTTTCCTTCCAAGGAACTCTGTTTTTATAGCCATCTGTTGATGCAGCTTCATGTAGAAGAGCTGCAAGACGGTATGCGCTCTCAAAGGCGGCTTTCTCCGGCAGTGCCGAAAAGTAATCTTTGATTTTAAGGCAGATATCACCTAATCCGTCCGTTGCCTTATATCCGAGAAGCTCATCCACCGAAACGTCAAAGAGTTTTGCAATGTCGGGAAGAAGCTGGATATCCGGGCAGCACTGTGCTGACTCCCATTTGGAGACTGCTTGATTGGTTACGCCAAGCGCGTTGGCCAGTTCTTCTTGCGTAAGACCTTTCTGTTTTCTAAGAAAGGCGATCTGTTCATTGATTTTAATTGTAGTCATATAAGCACCTCGCATTTGTTTTTTCGTAGCTACAATTATATTTTACGGATTTGCAGCTCCAAAAACAATGACGCATCAGTTTGATGAGTTCGCATTTCATCCAACTTCCAGTTGGATAGTTTATCGTGAAAATGCCGCCCGCAAAACACAGGCGGCATAATGGTTATTAGACACGCTCAATAGGTAGCCACAGCTCAACATAGCTGTTATCTTTGTTAATCCTATCGTAGTGGAACAGTGTAATTTCCGGAGCGTTTGCCAATTGATATTCTGATTCAGTAAACCATTCTGTTATGGCACGCTTTCGTATCTCAAGATGTTCCTGTATGCATGTCGCGCTACGTTCTGTCTCAACTATCAGATACTTTCTTTCGGGCACTTCTTGGATGGTTAACTTACTTGCGTTATTTTCTCCAACAGTCTTTTCCAAGTGGTCCGTAAAGTAAGTAGGGATAATTGTGCCAATTGAGAAATCATATCCTTCATCGTCAATGTTTGAGACAACCGCATATTCTATAGAACAGTCACTTGCCATCCCTTGTAATGCATACCGCACAAATCGAGTGTTTCCACTTACCATAAAATCATGCTGTTGATGGTAACGATCAGACGGACTTCCTGAAAATCTCATAGAGCATCCCGTAATTACCATTGATCTCTTTTCTTCAATTCTGTAATTCATAGTACAACCGCCTTCCAAAGAAAATTTCAGCACAAGACGGGAATAGGATTTCAGCATACTACCGTTATTTCGAGCTTGCGATGGCAATATACCGTGGAACTTCTGGAATGCTTTTGCAAAGCTGTCCGGACTTTCATAGCCATACTTCAGCGCAACGTCAATAACCTTTGTATCACTTGTGGCCAGCTCCGTACCGGCAAGCGAAAGCCTGCGATTCCGGATATACTCGCCGATGGTGAAACCGCAAAGAATACTAAACACACGTTGGAAGTGATAGCTTGATGAAAAGCTCTGCGCCGCGACCGTCTCATAATCAATCGTTTCCGTCAGATTATCTTCGATATAGTCGATAGCCTTTTGCAATCCAATGATCCAGTCCATATTATCCCTCCTTGTCTGCCTTCATTCTATCAAAAGGCGATTTTTATTTCCCGATATTCCGTGCTGAGTATAATCGGGTTATTTCAACCCAACGGGAAACTCAATTCAATTCCATTACCCAAAAGTCTTCCATGTGATTGGTATATGCAATTTCATCTTGAATTGTTTCCACATAAGAGAAACCGGCTTTTTGATAAGCCCGGATGGCTCTTTGATTCCATGCGGCAACTCTTAGTAGTATTCTTCCGGTATGTCCTGTGAACTCACGCAGTTCTCTTACACAGCGATTTACGAAATCGCTACCATTGCCTTTACCGCAAAAGTTCGGAGCCATTGACCAACCAACCCACAAGTCTTTCCCATCGAGCTGACAAGCTACTTGTCCCAAAATTGTTTCGCCGTCAACTAAACAAAACTGTTCTGTTCCCCAAGTTGATTCTTCCATAAGCCAATCATCGGGATGTCCTTTGAAATTATAAACAGCATAAGGACTTTCGTATTCCCAATTACTGATTTCTTCGGCAATCTCTTTTGTTAAGGGCTTTAGGACTCCACTATCAAAGGAAGTGGGGGTGATCGGCTTTTCGTAAATATACAGTTGGTTTTCTGGCGACTTTTCATTGACGTTTACAAACCCCATGGATTCCCAAAAAGGTTTTCCGGTAACAGGATCGGCGGTTAAGTACATCATTTCCGAACCGTCAATATGGAACAATTGCTCCAAACGCTTAAACATCATCCTGCCATAACCGTTGCGACGATAGTCTGGCTTTACATAGAACTCCATAATGTATCCGTATCTGGGTTTTATAAAACCCTTGTGATCTTCATGGTCGATTTTTCCGTAAAGGAAGCCAATCGGCATTTCCCCGACATAGCACAATTCCAAATGGCGATCTGTCGGTCCTTGCATGGCAATGATGCTGTTGATCCATTTCTGCTGAAACTCTTTCGGTAGTGGACGTTCGCTATGCTCATTCATCTCATCAATGTATTCATACATCAGCGACTCATACACCTTACAGTTTTCTGCGTTATCAGCAGAGAGTTGGACATACTTGATTTGTTTTTCCATTATATTTCCTCCAAAGTTTTATTCGGAGGGTTAGGAAACGTGAACCCTCCATACACGATTCATTTTCATATGTCATCACCCTTTCTGTAAATTTAGTTTGTATTCACACATCAAATATGATGTTGATACCAAAAAGTATTATGCGGTATTATTGCTCCTTGGTACAGTATCTCGTATAACTCGTGAATTTCAAATTCACACCAAGGGAACGTGCCAAATCAGCAATGGTGCTTTCATCATCATCGGTGTACCAACACCCACTAATGACACTGTCTATTTTACTGAAACCTGCAAGCACTGTATCCTCGTATAAATCTTCAAACACATCAGGTCGTTTTTCAAGCAAAACCCTTTGTGCTTCTTCGGGGAGAGCTGCAAGCGTTTCCTTGTTTACAAAACCTGTTGAGGTAATGAGTTTGCCACCGGGCTTCAACACTCTGAAAGCTTCTTTTAACGCTTTTGCTTTTACACCTTCACAATTACCAATGCCTCCACCATCCGAGATGATGTCTATGCTGTTATCCTTAAAAGGCATATTGCAAAAATCAAAAGCAGCGTAATAGATGTTGGGCGAATCAAGCGATTTATCCAAGAACAATTTCCATTCACGAACAACCGTTGGAGAAAGATCGCTGATTATAACCGTCGCATCTGGATTTGCTTTGAGAATGTAGGACATATATCCACCACCAGGACCTGCGCCGATTTCAAGAATGATTCCATCACAAGAAGCAATCTGCTTTCCGACGCCATCCATATAGGCGTTGTCGGCTCTTGAGCATTCCCAATTACGCTTTATCCATTTGCCGCTTTGTATTTCATTTGCCCATTCAATATTATAATCACGTTCCTGTTCCGGCACAAAATAGGCTATTCCGGAACGTCCGGTTTCCTTTCCGGTTAATTCACAGAGAAGATCAACATCTTCAAGCATTTCGTTAATTGTAACCTTGTAGAGATGAGACAGCTCCAACAGTATATCAATGTCCGGCACTGCATTTCCGCACTCCCATTTTGAGACAGCCTGCGAAGTAACGCCGAGCTTTTCGGCTAAATCTGTTTGCGACAACCCCGCTTTACGTCTGAGTACAGATATTCTTTTTCCAAAATGAATTTTGTTTGCCATAATTCACACCTCTTTCTTCTTGGTGCTTATATTATACCGCACTTCTCAGACGCATTGGAAGCGACGGGTTGTTTCACAAGTTCGACTGCCTACAACTGTGAGTTGGAATAGCTCATTGAACGCAGTACAGCGAGTATGGTGCATGTTTCGTACTGCCGTTATAATCCTTATAGCATAATCCCGAATCTGTTGAAACAGCACTCTTAATTAAATTCTTTGTTAGCTCTGGAACATCGTCCCGTGATAAAGCATCCTCAACATCAATCCATATAACTTCACTGTTTTCATCATTATGGTTTCAAAACAAATACTTGATTTGGATAATCGAACTCAAAGGTTAGTTCACCTTCAACAAATCCGTATTTTTTATATAATGCTCTCGGAGCAACCCCTTTTTCATCGCCCTCACGAAAAGTAGATACGGTAATAGTTTTCCCTCTGTCCAATTCTTCCAATGCCTTTTCTAAAAGTTTGGAGGCAATACCTTTTCTTCTGTGTTGTGGTGATACTGCCAAACAACAAATCATATTGTGTCCTCTCGAAAACAGCATAATGCCTACAATAATGTTTTCTTTCTTGACACATATTGCTTGCTTTTTATCCATAAATTTCAGAACGGTTTTTTTATGTTCCTCTAGGCTTGCCGCTGTTTCCAAACCCGGAAAATTCCACCTAACATTATTTACTAAGTTCATCCATGAGTCCATATCGCTAAATTTACCATATACTACTTCCATTTTACTCACCATTTGATACTAATTCATTAAGTGCTGTATATTCTCTTAAATATATACCACGTTTTTCTTCGTCAGTGGCAGCATAATCTTGATGCTTTGAGAAAATAGAAAGAGCCTCGTTAATATTTACCCATTTTGAAATCATTCCTACTTTTTTCTCACGTGGTGATAATTTTATTTCGGTTTCACCTATAACCTTGCATACATAAAAATGAGTTTCAAATAGCCATTCTTCGTAATATTCATTCATTACAAGAAATTCTTTACTGACAGTTACGGTTTTACCCGTTTCTTCTGCTATTTCTCGGACACAGCATTCCTCTAAAGTTTCGTTTGCTTCAGTTCCACCTCCGGGAATATTGTAAATATCAGTTGACTTTTCATAGGTTAGTAGGATTTTGTCTTCACTTATTACAATACCTCTTGCGGCAATTCTGTGCTTTGTCCATTTTTCAAAATGATTATCACCGATAATTTCTAAGGTTTTCATTTTAACAAATACTCCTTTATATCTCCTACAAACTGATTGCCGCACCGGGCCAGCTCACCTAGAACACGATCAATACCTTGTTCGGTTTTGTACCAATTATCTTTTGTAATGTTGTAACAATGAATTGGACAAACCTTTAGTTCAATATCGGGGAAAGCCATCTGATAAAGCATAAGACAACGCCGAGCGTGAAACGCTTTACATACAATCAAAGCGGTTTTTATCTGTAATCCGTTTTCTTCAACAACCTTTCGAGAAAGGAAAGCATTATCACGAGTGTGACCTGACTTATCTTCTCCAATGATAGCATCAGCAGGCACACCGTTTTTAACAAAGACATCTGTAAAGAACTCACAGTCAGATTTATAGTCGCCATCGTATATATCTGCCTTTGAACGAACACCGGGCCATTTATCCCGTTTAATGCTAACTCCACCTGAAGGAATAAGCCACTTCGCATATCCCTTGCGATAAAGTTCCGCCGCATATTCGGGCTGTTCGGGGTGCGACCCACCGGGCAGAAAAATCGCATCAACCTTGCAGGGAGTGTCGGAAACAAATATAAAATCGGAAATATCGGTTATTGTTCGGCTGTTCATTACTATTTCTCCTTAGCCCACGCACCTAATCAGTATGTTTATCTTTATACTTACGGCATTGTAAATCATATTTGGAGGGCATTTTCCAAAGTTGTTTTGAATTTTATGGCTTCATTCTTTTGAAATTATCTGACATGCAAAAGTCTGCTTCCATAGGGTAATCGAAATTCGTGTTTGACTTTTTATCAACATGGATTATCGATTTACAGCAGTGGATGTATTTCCTTCTACTTCCGCACGGGCAAAGACTTTGTGACCTTACATTTTTATAGATAATGCTGTGCATGGGCATAGTGGAGTTATCGGATCGATGATTATAGCGAATCAATTCATATGTAACAAAGATTAGTAGCAGCGTGCTTCGCAACATTTTGCTACATTCCAAAGCAACATCAATTAAATATGAATTTAGCATTATATCACTGCCGTCTTTTTGGGGATAACTAATTATCTGCTTTATACCATCATATTTATAATCGGAATGGCCTATTGCATTTCTTAAGCTACCGGAGTTGATTGGCAAATCAAATGCTTTAACAAAAAATTCCGACGAGTGTAGATAATTAATTCTGTTTCCTTTTCTTTGGGTTCGAAAATTATGCATCGTCAATTTACTTGTAAATGTACTATAATCGCCACGATTTTCGATGTTGTCCAACCCGACGATAATTTCACAGCAATCAAGCAATCTTTCATAGGTGTTCTGATAAAACTCTTTTAAATCGTCGAATGAACAAGTTGAGATCCCAAAAATAGTTTTGTCAATAGTATCGGCATTGTAATATAGGAGTCCAATTGCCGGAATTAAGTAGTTTGAAACGCTATGAAAGTCATATGCGATGCTAAATAGTTTCGTCTCAATTTTTTTCAGACTGTCAGTTCTATTTAATTCTGATAAATAGTCATACAAAGCATGTAAGTTCATATGGCTCATATGGTGATTTACTTCACGGAACAGCTTAAGCAATTTGTTCTTTTGGAAAACTCCTCCCAAGTCATAGAATAAGGAACGGTATACATACTGATATGCATCTAAATCCGTATCCATTTCACAATCTATGTTTTTAGCTGCTTCTGAGTATTTCGATAATAAGAGATCGTTTTTTTCGCTTAGATATAGGTCGTACTTGATGCGTTCTTTATCCCACGTAGTAGATAATTTTTGAAGATAGCAAGCATAATTAATAAAGCGTGTTCTGTCTACATCAGTAGTAGATTGCATGAAATCGAATATCGGGGACACTTTGTCCATAGGAGGGAGAAAAATATCATCGCCTTCAGCATGAATTGGCTCGATTTTATTGCATATCATTTCTCCTGAAGCTTCCCCAAAATAATCAAAGGCTTGAGGTTTAACTTCTTCGCAATTATTTGGAGTATAATAAGCTTTTTCTTTTTCATTATCGGAAACGAACTCTCCAGTTAATAAGGTGTTGCATTTCCCGCAGTGAATTCGAACAGGTGTTTTGTATATATAACCGGCAGGTGTCCTCATGCGGGTAATTGTATTGCAAGTTGGGCACTTAATAAAATAATTGACTGTCATTTATCTCCTCCGCGAAAATGCACTGCAGAAAAAATACGGTTTTATATTATCGACATTTTGTCAAAATTTGTCCTATTCAATGTTATTGTTTCTTTGATTTCAGCATTACCATTTGAACAGGTTCTGTTTTTTGTGTTAACAAAGTGCCTTTTTGAAGATTAAGCAAAGTCTCTAATTCATCTGGATTCATCGCAAGTCCCATATCTCCCAGTTCATCAACAAACTCTTTGGATGTAAACACATTGTTAACAAGTAGGAGATCGACTGCATCGGAAAAGAGTGACGGATTTGCGGCTTTGATAGTATTATCTAAAGGTTCAGACTTACGCCAACCTTTATTTTGCATAACACGCATCATATATTGATATTGACCTTGCGTAATTATGCCAAGGTCACAACTTCTGTAAAGCATAGCAGCAACAGAGACTTTCCATCTGCGCTTAAGCTGGACATAATAATCCAGCTTTTGCGGATCCAATGATACTTCTTTAGCAAACGATGTTTCCGGCAAAAGAAAAGCCGCAGCAAATTCGTTTGCTTCCTTTTCTTTCGCTTTGAATTCTTCACGTGTAAGAACTTCTTCGTCTTCACTCCATTCATGCAACATGATGTGTCCAAGTTCATGTGCAATATCGAAATTGATTCTTGCGGCAGACTCTTTATTGCTTGAAAGCGCAATAATATATACATCAGAATCGTTCATATCAATATATTGGCTAAAAGCATCAATGTCGTCTGTGTCAGTAGCAAAAGTAGTTACGATAATCCCGTTTTGTTCAACAGTGCGCATAATGTTATCAATGGGCTTATCTCCAAGTCCCCAGTAGTTACGCAACTCTTTTGCCGCTTCAGCAGGTGAAGTTATTTCGCCGATCCACCCCGGCAAATTGAGCTGAGGAAAAGTAACATATTCATTCAGTAAAGAATAAATGGTTGCAATATGCTCCATCTTGATTTCTTGCGCAAGACGATATTTTTTGCTGGTCTTCATTAATGATCGAAAATAAGTTGCGCCTGTTTTAATATTCGAGATATCTTCTTGAGCAAAATATCTATATGGGAAATTTAAAGCACCGGAAATGGCAAGAATTTTTTGAAAAGGGACATCTTCGATTTTCCCCGTTTCATATTGTGAGACCGCTTGCTTACTTACATTGATTTTTTGTGATAATTCTTCTACTGTCAAACCCCTATATTGACGTGCCGTTTTTAGGCGATTTCCATTAAATGATTTCATAATTATTAACTCACTTTCGAAATAGGAATTATGCTTGTTTTTCACTCTCTTGTTCTTTTAAGGCGACAAGTTCTTTTTCTTTTAAACGTTTTGTTGCTTTGGGCTTAAGTGAAAGCGCAGGACCGTCATGACTCTGTTCTGCTGTTTCGATTGTATTGCTCATTACCGGCTTAACCGTATTAAGCCAATCTTGCTCGCAAACCACATCTAAATCTTTATCCAAAATATAGGCTTTAAGAGAGCTTAACACTCCAAACTTTCCCGAAAAGCAGACAAGAGCATGATGTACTTCTTTATGATTTACATGACAATCAAAGTTGGCGCAGAGATCATCAAGAATATTCGCAAGTTCAGATTCCTTTTGTGAAGATTCCGTCTCCATGCCGAGAAGTGTCTGCTGTTTATATGGAGCTTGAAGTTCTTCGTTAAGAGCGATTAACGAACGAACATATTGCGGCTGGTTTTCCACCTTCGAACGCTTAATATCGTCAAGGCGTGTGTCTCTCATAAAAGAAATCAGTAAACCACTTTTAACATCATATAGAAGTAATACGGTCCACATACCACGTACAGTAGCAGAATATTTAACATTTTCATTACCGAAAGAATTCATCAAATTTCTATATATTAAATCCCAATTCAAAAAGGGTCCTGACACATGAGTTCGTAACCCCAGATGTGCATCGGCTTCTTGTCTATCTTCGCCAATTGCTTGAGAAATACACTCAAAAATTTTTTGTTTCACATCCTGAGAAATGCTATTAAGTAAATTATCCATACGAAATACAATGCCTCCAATTCAATATTTGTCTATATGTTAGCATATCTTTTTGATTTTGTCAAGTAATAGTTAAGAAAGAAACCGTTGTGTAAAGTACAGAGATAATGTTTATGTAGTGATATTTGCTTTTATTAAACTATATACGAAGGATAAGTTCAGTCTTGTGATATATGAATAATCATATATTTCGGAAAGTGCTTCTTATTTATATTATGCATAACCCACTCACCAACTGAAGCAAAATAGAATCCACCCTTTTTGTCGGCATAAACATATTGAACAACATCGTAATCGACTTCGCCGAAGGTATAGTGGATTTTGCCCCAGTCGTTGTTATGATCGGCACAGTATTCATATGTAACCGAGTTATCATCGGTGAATTTCAGCCGCAGTTCTACAATGTGGGTATACTCATCTATAGCCAGCTCAATCAGCATTTTATCGTAAGCACTGTTTACAATTTGGAAAGCGGTATCGGGAGAGGATAGCGTATGTTCAGCGGCGAGGTCTATGTAGACGGGCAGAAGGTGGACAAGGCCGGTGAGATGATCAAAGAGGACGCCAAGGTCGAGGTGCGCGGCCACGACATC
>ERZ780141.2190-NODE-2190-length-10105-cov-2.703383_pt1 | contig 10105 bp, 6 predicted proteins | sample MGYA00433080_ERZ780141 | MGnify/ENA primary metagenome ERZ780141 (study PRJEB29588, sample SAMEA2154047) | human gut metagenome | biome: human gut; feature: human-associated habitat; material: faeces | place: Denmark | collected 2008/2010 ... | reverse complement strand
CATTATAGCCGCCTGTCCTTCAAACGCTTCAATGACAAAAGACAAGAAGAAATCCACACTTCTTGATTTTATGAGTCGTACGCTTGGTGACTCTCGTAATATTTGTGTTATTTCTTCTACTTGCATAAATGTTATTCGAAATTATTTTGTTTAAAATCCATCAGTGTCTTAAATATTACATTCAAACACTTTTAAGGTGTTATTTATCTTTACACACAAAACACCACCATTGAATCATTGAAGTTCTATAATTCATTTTCCCCAATCCTTGCGATCAGTTCAGCATTCAGTTTCTCATCTCGTCCCAACAATTGCCGTACAAGCTGATAAATCGTAGTGCAAGGATTTTGATTTGCATAACGTGAATCTGCATATTCTAAATGCTTCGCTTCCGCATACCGCAAGGCGGACTCCATTGAGCCGTAAGTAGTCATTATCTTATAATTGTTAGGATCTTTCTTGGCGTATCTGTACTTTTTCTTCGATTTATATTTCGGAGAAGCATTTACAGCTGTTGAAATCTTCTCTTCATAATCCTTTCGAGACACTCCTGTTATTACATTCTGAAAATGATATAGATACCACAATTCGAATGCTTCATTACTCCAGGCTACCTCAATGCTATTTTTTTGTCCCATCGCAATGGCTTCGTTGAAATCCTTTGCAGGAAATTCATCCCTATCGAAAACAGCCCAAACACGGTCATAGTTATTCTTATTTTTAAGATCAATGGCCTTCTCCACAACATCTTTTGTTCCACGCCCAAGCCCTTTAACCTCGATGTCATATACAATTACCCCCTGTTGCTTTTCGGCAAAAGCTTCAAAGTAATTAGGTTCAGTCTTTGTCCCTTCGCACACAATTAACACAGAGCAACGTATGACTTTCTGTTCTCTCTTTTGCGATTGCCTCCTAAATTTTGAAGAAGCATTATCTATCTTTATTCTCTTTGCTGCCATAGCCTTACATTATTAATCATTCAATATATAAGGAATGGCACCATAACGACCGGCGATATAGTTTTTCTCATAATTTGCATCATTACGAGGTTTGGTCCCGTCTGGGAGTACGATATCAATCAGACTATACAAATCCGTCTGCTCTTTAGAATCTTTCTCCGTGAACCATATCTGGTCTCGTCTTAAAATTTTCTGAGAAAGTAAGTGCGTATCGTGGGTAGTGAATATCAATTGGGCATTCTTTGGATTTGTTTCCGGATTATTGAATAATTCAATAATATACTGAGAAATCAGAGGGTGCATTTTTGCATCCAGCTCATCGATGACAAGCACGCTCCCAGAATAAAGCGTTTCGAATATCGGTCCCGAAAGATCAAATAACTTATTTGTACCGGAAGATTCCCTATCTTCAAACGAGAAGTTAATTGTACCTACTATATTACCTTTATCTGAATATACGTTATGTATAGAATCCAACTCAATACTCTTCTTGCCTTGCGTTTCTCTTTGGAAGAGTGCTCGTAATTCCATAGGCAAGTCCTGAGGAATATTGGGTTCTTCCTCATGAGTAAGAATGTTGTTAAATCCAAGTCTCAATTTCTGGAAGAAGTTGAGAGCATCAACACTCAAAGATTCTTTTTTGTGAAAAAATAATTTTGAATATGCTCTATATTGTTGATTATTCAATCCAGAAATCACATTAAAGTCCGATTGAAACCAAGAAATAACCTGACGAGATATTTCACCGCCTAACTGTTGGCATAATGACAGGAACAAACGGTTGTCATTGGTCTTTTCTTCATATCCGACTCCTTCCGGGAAATTATTCTCATCTACACAAATCCCATCTTCGTTTCTTACGAACATCATCTGCTCTTTAGAACGAGGTGTTGTTTTCCGGAATAACCATTCTTCAACGATACGCTCCAGATTATACCTGAATCCATATCTGTAACAATACTCTCCTTTCAAAAATATAATCTCAAACATAGAGGGATGGTGATTGTCCTTCAAAAGAAGAAATGGGTCATATTCCAATTGCTCATTGTCATTTAACTTCACCGACAACAACACGCAACTCGCCATTGCGTGCATCGCACTGACAAGATTGGATTTCCCACTTGAATTGGCACCATACAGCGCAAGCGAACGAAGCAGAGTATATTTATTGCAGTCAAACAAGTTCGTTTCAGTACATTCTTTCAAAGCTTTATCGGCCTCCAATACTAAGGTCTTTTTCCTATAAAACGACCTGTAATTCTCAACTGTAAATTCAAGTAACATATATCTGACTTTTAAGTGTTTCAATTATTTTTCATAACTGTTTTCGAGTACAAAGGTACAAAATTCAATTCATATAATGCATATTTTTGAGATATTTTCTCAAAAATATGCATACAGCATCTATTACATTTGCTGATTCAAAAAATAACATGCTGAAAATCAGAAGATAATCGTTATCTATACACATAATCATATCCGCATGATTGTGTGCAAAATTATGTAGAAATGAAATATTGTTGAAATTTCTTTTATGCTGACTAAAGGTACTGAACCATTTCATGCATTTGTGTCGCATACAAGACAGTTATTCTGTTATCATCCTCAGCATAGTAAGCAATACAGTGTTCTATTCCATTCAACATATTTTCAAATGCCAAACAAGGGTTCAACCCTCCACTGACTAATGTGTTACCCAAGGCCTTCATTTTTTTGCTCCGAGTAGTAATAGGTTCTGTTTTCAAGCATCCAAGAACTTTTTCTGGACTATCCAAATAACAATAATACAACCAAATCTCAAAACAAGGATTGCTCACGACCCATCTACCTTGTACATCGGTTTGATTACCTTTAAATATTTTCTCCAACTGATCATAGAATTCATCTACATCCGAAAGGAGAAATACTTTGTCCATAGTATCCAGTTGGAAAAAGCTGCGATTCTATTTTTATTTCTCCTGTCAACTGTATTTATTCCCACTTCTCTTGCATCTGATATGGCTGTAATCCTTGTCCTTTTTCAGACATAAATACAACTCTTAAAGAGTTAAGCTCACGCTGTTTAATCAATTCCAGAAGAAAATCCTTTCCCCCCAGAGAGTACGAATATAAGACTGGTGGAAAGAATCCCTTCAGGCTTTTGGTAAGCAGAAGACACTCCTGATGTTTCATATACCTGACAATTCTCCTTATTTTGGGTTATAGACTGATGTACAAGCTATTTAGGAGTTAATCTTGAGTATTTTTTTTGAATATGTCAATTTAGATAAATCCATAACAATATTAACATTTTACATATTCAATTCACCAATAAAAGGAATAGCGCCATAACGCCCCTCCATATATCCGTTCTCAATATTAATTGTGTTGTGAATCTTAAAATCGTTTAATGAATACATATGACTCCCACCATCCTTCTTTTCAACCATCCAAGCTTCATCGGTGCGCAAAAAATCCTGATTTAGCAAACAGGTCTGATGCGTTGTAAAAATAAGTTGTCCATTGGGGTCCTGTGAGGAAAAATAACGGACAAGTTCCCTGACCAAATGTGAATGTATGCTATGATCGAGTTCATCTATGATTACCGTCTTGGCGGATTTCATTGCATCATATAATGCCGGAACAAGCGACAGTAATCTAACCGTACCGTCAGACTGTGCCTGGATATCCATATCCTTTGAAAATCCGTTTTTACCAAATTGCTGGAATAGCATTTGACTTATCTTCTGCACTCCATCTTCTACACTAATAGATCTTGTATTTCTGAAATCAACGACCTCCGACAACACTCCGGAACGCATTTCTTTAAGTTTGTCCATAGGTAGATTACTGATGTCATGGGTACTCATCCAATCTTCAAAATTTTCTGTTTCGACATTAACTCTGTTAATACCAAGACCAAGTACCTTAAATATATCCGAAGCAAATTGATTGATTTCTTTGTTGCTCTTGAATATTCCAATCAGTGCAGGATTGAAAGAATGCAAGCCAATTATTGTAAGTTCGTCCTCAAACCATTTTTGTGCAATACTAATATTTTCATCCGTCAATACCGGCATATCATTGTTTATAGTCAAAAGACTGGAAAATGGATTTTTTTCTATCCATCCCAAAACCATATTGCCTACTTCCTCTGAAGGCGTAACTGCATATTCGATTTTGCCCTCTTTGCGAGTGAAAACATTATGGTTTTCTTCCGAACCCAAACCGGAAATCTGTAGTATTTCGGAAACAATCCCAGTATTCATAATTTCCACAGAGTATATATATGGAATTCCTGTTTTTGTCTCAAACTCTATTGTCAGTTCCATAGGTTCTGTTCCTGTATTTTCTTTGCTTTTTATTATCATAGGATATTCTTCTCCGTAACACAGCTTCAGCCGTTCGTTTACATTCCTTACACCGTATCCTTTCGAGTCCTTTGTCAATATTTTGACAGTCTGTTCTTTAGTCATTCCTATGCCATTATCTTTAATGACAAATTGTATGTATGTATCCATGTCTTTACAAATTACGCTTATTACGCCTCTTCTGTCCCCGGGCATTACATCTATTCCATGGTCAATGGCATTTTCTATCAGAGGCTGCAATATGAGATTAGGGCAGGTATATTCAAGTACGGAATCATCTATATCCTCCGTAACATCAAAGCCATCGTCATGAAGCATAAGCTGTATGCTTAAATACGAACGCATATTTTCTATTTCTCCTGAAATATGTGTTATATTATTCCCTTTATTAAGGGAGGTTCTGTAAAATGCGGACAGTGCCAGTGTTATTTTGCTTATATCCCTTTTTCCGGCTTCTATGGCTTTCCAGTTAATAAGTGAAAGCGTGTTATAGAGGAAATGAGGATTTATCTGTGCCTGTAAAGCCTTCATTTCATATTCTTTTTCTTTTATTCTGCTTTTGTATACTTCGTTTATAAGATAATTGAGTTTTCTTTCCATTTTGGAGAAGCTCGTAATCAGTTCACCTATCTCGTCCTGGCTTGTGGTATTCAGTGCATATGAAAAATCTTCTTTTTCCACCCTTGCAACAGCCTTTTGAAGTTTTCCGATTCTTGTAGTTACAAATATTGCCGTAAACCGTATGCACATAAATGTGGCAACAAGGCATACAAGTGTTCCGCCGAATGTAATTATGTTAATCTGTCTTATGGAAGTTCCCATTAATTTTTCAGGTTTGTAAAGCCATACATTCCAGCCCGTCTCAGGAATTGTTTTTTTTACAATGAAATAGTCTTTGTTCTTGTCAGGATATTTTTTTGTAATTTCCGACAGACTAAGGTTATATTCTTTATTTTTATCAGTGAAAGTATCATAGGAATATATATTCTGTCCCAGTCTGTCGGAAACATATATTCCATAATTATCCGAGATGTTTTCACTTAAGTCTTCAAATACATTATCATAGTTAATTTTTTCATAGAAATATCCGTTTATCCCATTTTCTTCAAGAGACTGCATTTTTCTTACAAGTACAATAGTCTTTTCATCTGTGCCGGCAATCCAGTTATTATTCCTTGAATCTGCTATGCTTTCATACCAGTCTGCTTTTTTTAATTCTTCTATTGGTGCAAGATATTTATTTTTATAATCAACAATCCTGTCAGTATATATTGTGATTTTGCTGACTTCGTTATGAAAATATATGAAAGTATCTAAAGACGGAGCAACACTCAGGTCAAATTTTTCATTAATTCTGTTATCGTCAAGATAAATTGTGCTTAAAATATCATTGACATTTTCATCATTTGTTATAAGTTTGGCAAGTTCGGCATATTTTTTAAATTCGGCATCAAGATCAAGAGTGCTTCTGTTTATAAAACTATACAAGGTATTCGTTTCCTGATTTTTGAATACAGAACGCATCTGGAAATAATTTACAAACAAAATAACTACGATAGGAAGAAAGCCTGCGAGGATATATACCATCGTAAGCTTGCTTTTTAATCTCATTCCTTTTTTCTTTGTACCGGTATTGTTCATTTTTATTCTCCGTTTTTTCTGAACTTTTGAGGACTAATTCCAAAATATTCCCTGAAGCTGGAGCAGAAATATGATACATTCGGATATCCGCAGGTCTCACTTATATCCACTATTTTTGCCATGGAATTCTCAAGCATGTCCTTTGCCTGTTCCATTCTGTATGTCTTAATGAAACGGCTCAAATTTACGCCTGTTTCTTTTTTAAATATAGAGCTTAAATAGCTTGGTGCCATATACACCATTTTACTGAGTGACTCAACACTTATATCCTCTCCGAAATGCTCGTATATGTACTTCTTAACAATTTCTATTTCCCTATGTACCATGGACGGATTTTTATCAAAAGAACCGGCAAGTCTGTCAATATTCTTATCCACTATGCCCCTGACCGTGTCAAAATCCTCTGACTTATAAAGCAATTCAATTTCTTCGTTAAGTTCTTTCTCATCCGTTGCCGGAAGGCTTTCATAAAAAGTTTTCAGCAGATTAGAGAAAAGGAACTTGACGTACACCTGTGAAAAAACATGTTTTCCACCGTATTTTTCACAGAATATGGCAAAATGTTCTCTTAAGCTGGCTGCATCTTTCATCTTGACATCCTGCTTCATCTGCTTGATTACGGTATCGTCATCCGTCTGCACTACTTCATCATTTTCGCAATTCATCCCTTTGTAAAATACATTGCTGTTTCTATCGTAGAATTTATTTTCCATCAGGGCTTCCATTTCTTCCATTCCCTTGGCAATACCTTCATATCCCTCAATCTTACCTGATATTGCAATAAAACACTTTGTGTTATAAGTTATTGCAACATCATTACAGATATTGTCAGCTATATCTTTGAAAGGAAGATTATCATCGTTAAAATAAAGCACCGACTGCTGTGGATTAAGATTAAGATATGCATCCGTCCTTGGTTCTGTTTTTTCAAGGTATTCCTTAAAATCCATTCCCTTTCTTCCAAAGAAGTCACAATTAAACTCTATAAGCATCATTCTCTTAAATTTATCAAGAAAATCTGTAGGAAGCAAATCCTTGTTATGTTCTTTAATTTCTGACATTGAGGCTCCGGTTGTTGCCAGATACAGCATATGTTCGTGCATAAACTCAATGCTTTTTATCTTGAGTTCTTTATGTACTCTGGATTCTTCAATTTCCCCAATCACCTTATTGATGGTATCTTCAAACTCGGAAGGATCCACAGGTTTTAAAATATAATCAGATACATCCATTTTAACTGCCTGCTTGGCATATCCAAATTCATTACATCCGCTGAAAATTATAAATTTCTGCTCCGAACCATTATCCCTGCATTTTTTTATAAGTTCGATGCCATTCATAAAAGGCATTTTAATGTCAGTGAGCACAATATCAAATTCATTCCCGCTCATCAAATCATATGCAGTCTGTCCATTATTAGCCTCCGCAATTTCAAAGGAATATCCAAGGCTGTTTAACAACATTCTTATACCATTTCTTTCAATTTTCTCATCGTCTACAATTAATATTTTATACATTGCTCTCAATTCCCATCTAAAATTCTCAGTCATTATAACATACAATACTAACTAATGCAAAGAACTCTGTCCACAAATTGTGAACAGAGTCCCTGTATGCAGCTGTATGCCGCAGTTGTTATTTAATAAATCCGGACATTAGTTAAGTTTCCAGATATCCTTATTGTATTCAGCAATAGTTCTGTCTGATGAGAAGAATCCTGCCTTGCTGATATTAATAAGAGTCTTTCTTGCCCATGTTTTTCTGTCTTCGTAATCAGCTAATGCGATTTCTTTAACTCTGATATAGTCATTGATATCAAGTAATGTCATGAACCAGTCTTTCTTAATTAATTCAGCATGAAGTGTTAATAATGTATCTGCATCACCGACTTTCATTACCGGAGCACTGATGATAAAGTCTACAAGTTCTTTAATTCTTGCATCGTTAACATAATAGCTCTTTGCTGAATAATCAGCCTTAGCATAATGTTCGATAACCTGTTCGCTACTTTCACCGAAGAAGTAGATGTTTTCTTCTCCTACAAGTTCTCCGATTTCAACGTTAGCACCATCTTTTGTACCAAGTGTAAGGGCACCGTTTAACATGAACTTCATGTTACCTGTACCTGAAGCTTCCTTAGAAGCAAGTGAAATCTGTTCAGAAATATCGCATGCAGGAATAATCTTTGCTGCCTTGGATACATTGTAATTCTCAACCATAACTACCTTGAGGTACTTATTTGCTTCAGGATCATTGTTAATTACTTCCTGTAAGCAGAGGATTAAATGAATGATATCCTTTGCAATTACATAAGCCGGAGCTGCCTTAGCACCAAAAATAACCGTAATAGGTCTCTTTGGAAGATTTCCAGCCTTGATTTCAAGGTACTTGTAAATTACCCAGAGAACATTCATCTGCTGACGTTTGTACTCATGAAGTCTCTTAACCTGAATATCGAAAATAGAATTTTCGTCAATGTCAATGTTCTGTGTAGCCTTAATGAAATCTTTGAATGTTTTCTTCTTGCTTGTCTTGATTTCCATAAGTTTGTTAAGAACTTTTTCATCATCAAGATATTTCTGGAGATCTTCTAACTTAGAAGCATCTTTCTTGAAATCAGGTCCGATTAACTCTTCAATGTATGCTGCAAGTTCTTCGTTGCAGTGAAGAAGCCATCTTCTGAATGTAATACCGTTAGTCTTATTGTTAAACTTCTCAGGATAAATCTTGTAGAAGTTGTTCAATTCTGAGTTTTTAAGAATCTCTGTATGGAGGTAAGCAACACCGTTTACACTGTATCCGTAGTGGATATCCATATGTGCCATATGAACTCTTCCCTGGTCATCAATGATGTATACTGAAGGATCCTGATATTTTTCTCTTACTCTTCTGTCAAGGTCCCTGATGATTGGTACAAGCTGTGGTACAACTCTTTCAAGGTAAGAAATTGGCCATTTTTCCAATGCTTCAGCTAAGATTGTGTGGTTAGTATAAGCACATGTCTTAGTAACAATTTCAACAGCTTCGTCTGTTCCGATTCCTTCGTTATTAAGGAGACGGATTAATTCAGGAATAACCATTGAAGGATGTGTATCATTAATCTGGATTGCTGCATATTCATAAAGGTCATGTAAGTTAGAGCCCTTTGCTTTACACTCATCAATTATGAGTCTTGCGCCTGATGCAACCATAAGATACTGCTGGTAAATTCTTAATAAGTTACCTGCTTCGTCGCTGTCATCAGGGTAAAGGAATAATGTAAGGTTCCTATATACATCGCTCTTATCGAAGTTGATGTTGTCAGGATTAACAAGACTGTCATCTACTGATTCAATATCGAATAAGTGAAGTTTATTAGTTCTGTTGTTATAACCTGTTACATCGATATCATAAAGTCTTGATTTAACAGAGAAACCGTTAAACTGGATATCATAGGTAACATCTGTTTTTGTAAGCCAGCTCTTTTCTTCAATCCATGGGTTAGGAGTTTCTTTCTGGAAATGATTCTCAAATACCTGTTTGAAAAGACCCATATGGTAGTTAAGGCCGATACCGTCACCGTTAAGTCCCAGTGAAGCCATTGAATCAATGAAGCAGGCTGCAAGTCTTCCAAGTCCGCCGTTACCAAGTGATGGTTCCGGTTCAACTTCTTCAATTTCATAGATGCTCTTGCCATTAGCTTCAAGTTCTTCCTTAACTGTATCAAAAATGCCAAGGTTAATAAGGTTGTTAGATAAAAGCTTACCGATTAAGAATTCTGCTGAAATGTAATATACTTTCTTCTTGCCTTTGTTAGATTCTTTCTCCTTAGCAAGTTCCTTTGTCATCTCTAAGAGTGCAAAGTAAATTTCCTCGTTTGTGCAATCCTTGATTGCCTTGTTGTAATTTTTTTCACAAATATTAGATAACATATAGTCCTCCTTGTTGAAGTATTTCTTAATATTGCTTCTTCCATAGAGCTTGGTAAGCTCGCGAAGATTGTCTCTGAGTTCGTTTGTAAATTCTCCGTCTTTCATTCTCCACTTCCAGTTAATTCCAAGTGTTGACGGAGTGTTCATTCTTGCCGTGCTATCTTTGTATAAAAGATCCTGCATCTGGATAATGACTGTATTGGCAACACTGCCGTAAGCAGCTCTTATAAGAGCACTTGCCGCA
>ERZ780141.2189-NODE-2189-length-10119-cov-2.128478_pt1 | contig 10119 bp, 7 predicted proteins | sample MGYA00433080_ERZ780141 | MGnify/ENA primary metagenome ERZ780141 (study PRJEB29588, sample SAMEA2154047) | human gut metagenome | biome: human gut; feature: human-associated habitat; material: faeces | place: Denmark | collected 2008/2010 ... | reverse complement strand
TCTTATCTGTGCTATCGTGAGCGGTAGCCTGAATATATTTATCTACCGAGCCATCTGTCTTACTTGTAAAAATCTTGCTTTGCCATGTACGGTCATCGTCAGACGGGGAAATAATCTCGTGAGTCCAACCCGGGCACAACTCATTGATTGGAGTAAAGTCTGCTTCGATATTGTTGAACTGATAGATCGTATCTTTCACAACAACCGACGGAGTACTAGGGTTTCCTCCCTCACCTCCATCGCCACCCGTAGGCAAATCCTCGTCTTCACTGTTCGAACAAGCGGAGAATCCTGCAACTGTCATAGCTGCCATAAAAATCCATGCAAATTTTCTCATCTTTTTCATATTAAAATTTATTTGGGGTTAAAAATATTATTACGATTCATGCAAAAATAGATTGTTCCTCAGCATAACCAATTTCATTTGATTTTGCGCCCGACTCACCCTATTGAGGAAAATCGAATCCTTTGAGATCGGCAAACGGCGTATCCAGCGACCGTACGGTCAACTGCCAAGTTCCGTCATAGGCCTCGTTATCTTGGAACCACCCTACAATTGCAGTAATTTCTCCTTTATTGCCGCTATCGGGGGTAGGAATACGACGATCGGCAAACCGGGCATACTCACTGGTAGAAATATACACATCTACCGTATTGCCACTATCATCGGCAATCTCCCGGGAGCGAGGGAACCCGATATTATATTTTTTATTGTTATCGTAAGTCGCAGGAGCAAACGTAGGGTTCAAAGCGTACTTCGCCAAAGCGGCCGTCACATTCTTTCCGTCCGACGGGAACGGGAAAATCTCATCGTTCAATTTCTTTCCATCGGAATCGTATCCTGTAAAATAGACATCTTTAATCTTCACGATTTTGAAATAACCATACTTGTCCATTTCGGTGATCTCTTTCAAAGTCTTTTCTTCCACAACTATTTTAGAAGGATCGGGAGTTCCTATCTTCTGGATATGTTTCATCGCCAGCGTATAAGGGATACGCCCGGGCTCTTCACGAATCTTGTTGTCATTGCGATATCCGCGTACTCCCAACTGGGGTGCTGCCGCATAACGTCCCAAAACCAATCCGTTACAGCGAATAGCTACCACTTGTCCCAACGGCAACATACCCGAAAGACTACCGGCATCGACCGAAACTTTCAAACAAGTATGGTCATCGTCCAGACTTTGTATAACGAAATATTTATATACGTTACCCGCACGGTCATCGGTAATAATCCGACCTCTAACGATGATATCGTTGGGAGAATCGATCGTATCGATTGTAAATAGGCCCTCTTTCGTATCGAAATTTTCGATAAGGTCTTTAATAGTTACCGTCTGCGGCCAAGCCTCGTCGCTGCCTTCGGGAACCGTAGCAAAATCTTCGGGAATGGCATCGAATTCTTTTTCACACGCCGTAAACAGCATAAGAGCTGCAAATACGGCACCGATATATTTTAATTGTCTCATACTCTAAACGATTTATTAAAATTTGAAACCGACATTGATAAACATATTGAAGCCCCAAGCATAATAATATTTATTGGGGAATTTGTCCACCGATTGTATATCCTTGGTTACACTCTTGTTATCCCGGCTGACACGACCTTGTTGATAACCGCCGGTAATCATGCTGGTATTATTGAGAATATTATTGAAGCTAAGGTTGATATTCAACTGTTGCTTACGATTGTTGAGATAAATCAATTTACCTACCGAAGCATCGAGTAAGAACCCGCCTTTAAGTTTCTCCTGCGAACCGATCATCTCCTTCTGATTGTAGTACTTAACGATATCGGAACCTTTATTCCCGGTATAGTCTCTAACAAGAACAGGTTTACCAGTCTTTTCATCAAAGCTCCAAACCATAGAAGTTTGACCATTCTTATCGATACCGATAATGCGATAACCGTTGTAATTCTGCTCCAATCCTACTTCATTGGGATATTTTCCGCCATACATATTCATGTGCGTGAAACGCGACGGAGAGAAATCGAGGTAATTGTTATCGAAGTAAGAAAGCGTTATGTCGGCAAACCACATCTTCGGGTGAAAATAATCCAGCGTAATGCTTGCGGCCAACTGAGGACCGTTGCTCACATGAAGACCTTCGGTGTAAACTTTTTCGGTATAATCGGTCGAAGCGGCCCGCCCGTCGACTATAACCGGCAATTGTTCGGTAAAGAGATTCATACCGTTCTCGGCGCTCATCGTTCCCATACAATCGTTGGTATATTTGTAGCTGCCATACGTTCCTGCCGCCGATAGTGAAGCTGCTGTTCAACTTCACACTCACACCGGCCTCGACACCAAAGTGACGTTTATTCACGCCCGACAATGTATGATTTACATACGTTCGGAACTCATCGTGATAATATCCCGTACTTTCTACGCCATCGCGGAATTCCGTGAAGAACCCTGTTACCCGACCTTTTACAATCGATGTATTCAATTGATAGGTCAAATCGGCCGAGAATACTTTCTCCGATTTCAAACCTCTGATACGAGTATCTTTAATACGAGGCGCTACATAGGCATAACCGGCCAACGGAGCCCGAGATTCCGCCAAAGCATTTAACGACAAACGATTATGTCCGTCTATCTTATATACGATACCGGCCTTGATACTGGGATCTATAAAATACATCTGTTTACCGAAGCCCTTAGACCGGGCTCCAATAACCTCGGCACGACCGTTTCTCATCAAACCTTCACGTTGGAAAGAGGTATAGGATAACCGTGCGGCATAATAGATATCGAACAAGGGTAATTTCCAATCGTTCTGTATAAATGCCGAAGCATTGATAACATGCATATTGTAATTATATCCGAACTTATCACCTTTATAAACAGCTCGGTTCGGGTCGTCCAAATCATTCTGGATAATGTCCTGATTGTCGGTAAAGTCACGTTCGGCAAACTGGTCTATATCGATCCACTGATTAGCCCCTAACAAGTCATCGACGGTTTTGTAGTGCATTCCTTTCGCATATTTGGCTTCGATACCGGCCGTCAATTTGAGTTCGCTATTCAACTGATTGGTGTACAAAAAGTTCAAAGGTATTTCCATCAAGTTGTTGTGACGACGCTCCAAAATATACTTGGCACTTCCGTTGGGATTAATGGCATTGTTGGTATAGTTCGCGCTATACATCGCATTCCAATTAATCTGGGTAACGTTAGGATCGCCGGCTCTCCATAAATCGGCAATCTGATTGGCCAATCCCTTATTCACCTCTTTGTAATAGGCATTATAAATATCGTCAGGACCATCTACCGCCAACTGATAATATTGCCAACTGGGTAAATTACGGTAATAATCGGGACGGGGATCGGGGGCGTTATAAAAAGCTATCGCCGAATTACTGTATTGGCTGTAATGGAATCCTACGCCGGCAGACAATTTGCTCTCATCGTCGATTTTCCAGTCCCAATTAAAAATTGCCGTAGGGTCATAGCTGTGGACAATACGGGAATTACGCTTTTCTCCGTCTTGGTATCCCCAATAAGGATTGTAATAAATTCCCCGATAATCGTAAACCTCCTGTGAAACGGCCGACTGTGCCCGTTTGGTCGGTGCACCGAACGTCGTCAAGGCAAATCGATGGTCGCCCAATACTTTCTCGGCAGCAAGGAAATAGCCGAAAGAGTTGTAAAAGGTTCCTTCCGTGCGTCCCTCGTCGGCCCAACGATAAACGACCGACCCGGTAAAAGCCCAACCGTTATCCATAATACCGGTCGAGTAGATAGCCTGTCCGCGCAATTTATAAGCACGATTCGTGTAAGCGGCATTTACATTCGTACCTGCTGCATAGTTGGTTGCCCGCGTGTTGATGTTCGTCGTTCCTCCCAAAGAACCGTAAGCATATCCCGGCATTTCAAGACCATTCACGGCATCTTTATTTCTCATGGCATTGTTCAATCCTCCGAGACTCGAATAGTTGAAACGACCGCGTTCCAAATCATTAAAGTTAAGTCCGTTTATATAGGTAGAAGATTCCCGTTGTTCATATCCTCGCACATTAAAACGCATAGGGCTATACGAATAACTGGCTGCTTGCAAATAAACATCGTCGGCAGCACCAGACAGATAGGATGCCGATTGAGATGCGGCACTGCCCTCGTCATCTATCGCCGACTCGTCGAGCTCGAAAATATTATCTTCGAGAGCCTGTTGATTGAGTGTATTGTCTACTTTCTTAGGTTGCAAAGAAGCATTCAAGGTATTTACGCCGTCATTTACCACAAAGTCGACAGAATAAGCCTTATAATCAGCCGCCGTAAATACAACAACCACAGACCCTGCCCTAACTTTCTTCAACTCAAAATTTCCGTCAAAATCCGTAACAGCCGACACGTTCCGTATCGCAACTTTTACATTCGCAATAGGTTTGTTTGTTTCATAGTCAACGACAACACCTCTTACTGATGCGGCCTGAACAAAAGCCGGTACGACAAGAAGCCATGTCATTAATAACCATAGTTTACGATTCATTACATCAAAAGGTTTAATTATAACTGTGTTTATGTTTACAACCCTATTCCCCCTTTTATCAAGGGGCAGAAAAGGAATTTGCAAATTAAAAGATTATTTTCCATTATACAAACTTCTACGTTGGGAATATTTATTACAATCGTGTTAAATTGTAACCCTATATAAAATGTTAATTATCGGACAAAATGCAAGAAATTTTGGGAAATAAGCTAACTTTCAAGTTATTAAACCTATCACTATGTTAAAAATACCTTTCTAAACGACAACTGCTAAATCATATCTCACCCATCGTCCTAATACATTATCTCCATCATAAACATTAGAGCTAATGATATAATATGATTCTTACGAACGTCGCACACGGAAAGATGTCTTTAAACGCATTTCTTCCTACCGATAGAGATTTATTCCTAAAAAAATTTCGCTTATTTGTCAAATTAGAGTTATCTTGCGCCACATTTTAATTTAAGTCGAAAATTTCAAAAACAAAATTCCACACGAACTATGAAAAAAATAGGATTCTTGCTATTAGCCGTATTCTTGACAGGAGTGACTGTTACACAAGCACAAAAGAAACAATACGCTATATATGCGGTAGCATTCTACAATCTTGAAAACCTATTCGACACGATTAATCAGCCGAATACGAACGACGAAGAATTTACTCCTTCGGGGTCGTACCGTTGGGGCGGATTAAAATATCGGAATAAACTCAACAACCTAGCTTATGCGATTAGCAATTTTGCCACAGACAACAGCAGCCCGTTCAAATTAAAAAACGGACCTGCCGTTATCGGCGTATCGGAAATAGAAAACGAACAAGTATTGGAAGATTTGATTCATACCGGCGAATTATCCAAACGAAACTATGGAATCGTACATTACGACTCTCCCGATTTTAGAGGAATCGATGTGGGTCTTATATATGACAAAGACCAATTTACACTCGAATCGAGCCGTAGCGCACGACTTAATACCCCTCAATTCCCCGACCTACGTACTCGCGACCAATTAGTCGTTTCGGGAATATTGGCCGGCGAACGGGTACACTTTATTGTCAACCACTGGCCTTCAAGACTCGGCGGAGAAAAACAATCGAACCCAAAACGGGAAGCCGCTGCCGCACTGACCAAACATTTGGCTGACTCTCTTTTAGCGGCCGACCCCGACTCGAAAGTCATCATTATGGGCGACCTCAACGACGACCCGTCGAACCGCAGTTGCAAAACCGTATTAGGGGCCAAAAAGAAACAACAAGAAGTTCAGGCTGGCGGATATTTCAATACCATGTGGGAAATGTTCGACAAAGGCATAGGCACGTTGGCTTATAACGGTTCTTGGAACTTATTCGACCAAATTATTATTTCGGGGAACCTGTTAGGTAAAGATCGCTCCACCTTGAAATATATCCGGTCGGAAGTATTCAACCGGGATTTTCTAAAACAAAAAGAAGGCAAGTACAAGGGTTATCCTTTGCGAACCCATGCTGCGGGAGTTTATCTGAATGGTTACAGCGACCACTTCCCCACTCTCATCTATTTAGCCAAAGAGATAAAATAAATAAAGCTCGAAACACAAAAAGAGGGGTGATATTGTTCTATCACCCCTCTTTTCATTTTCTCCAGAATTAAAATATAACACGACGAGTTATCCTATCTTCATTCGATGACAATACGATAACATAAATTCCTCTGGGATAATCGGCTGTCGACAAAACAATCTTCCCCCGACCATCTAAGTATTCACACCAAACCATACGACCGGAAATATCGACCAATTCGATCATTCGAAATTTTGTATCATTCACAGCAATCTCTAAATTTCTGCCATTTCGAATGATAACTATATCATCATCTCTATCCACCTCTTCAATTCCGCTATAACAAGGATCATTCACCGCATCCGACGTTTCATATTCGATGTTACCGTCAGGACCTTTGACATAAACCAATTTATCCTGAGTATCCAACCCACTCACATCGGTAGAACAACCCGGGCGCAGCAAATCACCGTCTTCTACACCTATCCCTTCTATCCACAAGACCTTATCTCCCGTCCAAAATCGCTGCCGAAGTGTATTGGCGATCTCTACCGTATCGATTTTACTAATTGTCGAAGATACGGATTTCTGAGTAATCCAATCGAAATGAGTGATGGTCTCACTCTCTTTTACTCCGAAATCATAAATAAGATATTCCCTATCACACAAACTCTCGACAGGCATAAGGAGTTTATTAAAAGTTATATAAACCTGTTTCCCGGATTCTCGGATAAAAGCCAAATTTTCATCGGCCGTCTCCGAACAAGACTTAAAAGTGTAAAACTTTTTATACGCAATGTCATTGACAATGGTATCGGCTTGTATCAGATTTCGATAATAACTCTTTCCGAATAATTGCTGGGAATATCCCCACTCGACACCGTCTCGCACCAAAGGGATATATTCATAATGCGCAGCTTTTATATTCCCGACCACAGCGAACAAAAGAACTAACAACGTAATTTTTCTCATAACTATCACTTTTTCTTTAAGGTAATGAAATAATTTATTTGTAAAAATAATATATATCATTGAATGAATCTATTTTTATTCAATCTTTTTACCGAGATTGCGATTTCTACAAAAACATGAAAATAGACTGTAACCCTACGCAACCAAATAAATTGGTTTCTGCTCTCATTTGCACCATCTTTGCGCAGGATGCGAAATAGGCTACATTCGGCAAAGTCAAGCGAGCTTGCTTTTGCCCTCATTTGCACTATCTTTGCATCGAATTTTCAAAAGGGATTGCCCCATGACTCAGAAAGCGAAAACTTATATGCTACCCGTCGCAATGGCTACCGGAAGTTTGGCGGGATATTTACTCCCCGACCTTACAGCCCGATGGGCTACACTTCTGGCCCCTATCCTTATTTTTGCTATGCTGTTGGTTACCTACTGTAAAATTTCCCCGAACGATCTACATATAAAACCTCTACACGGCTGGCTTCTCGCTGTTCAGATTATCGGTGGATTAACCATATTCGGTGCGCTTTATTTTTGGGATCCTATCATAGCGGAAGGAACTTTCATCTGCCTTTTCTGTCCCACAGCGACAGCCGCTCCCGTCATTACCGGAATGCTCGGAGGAAATGTCCCGACACTAATTTCATACAGTCTAATCAGCAATATGGCTGTGGCCATTTTATCGCCGATTATTTTTTCGTTCATGGGAATACATGCCGACATCTCTTTCCTCGACTCTTTCCTAACTATATGCAGTAAAGTGTTACCACTGCTTATCCTACCCTTAGGAGTGGCAATCCTCTTACGACAATGCCTACCCAAAATCCACACGGTACTGAATAAGCGACAATCTCTATCGTTTTACATGTGGGCAGTTTCGCTTTTTCTTGTAGTAGGCAAAGCGGTCACATTCATCATCGGACAAGGGAGGGAAGCTATACCTCTCGAAATCGCCATCGCCCTCCTCTCTTTGATCGTTTGTATAGGACAATTTTATATAGGGCGAAAATTAGGTGGACGATACGGCGATAAAATTTCAGGAGCGCAAGGATTGGGACAGAAAAACACCGTGCTTGCCATTTGGCTGGCACTCACTTATTTGTCGCCTATCACATCGATAGGCCCGGCATCATATATCATCTGGCAGAACAGCATCAATAGCTATCAACTTTACTTGAAAGAAAAGCAGACAATGAAAGGCTCTTAGAAACTGTTTTCATTTTTTCAAATCGAATCTTTTCCGGTCGAACGACCTCAAAACTATTCCAAATTCAAACATAAAAAGCTAATTTTCCTCTTCCGCCTCATTCACCGCCGGAAGATTCTTTTTCGCTTTCACCCCCATGACTTTAAGTTTCTCTACACGTCCTATCAGATTTCCGTTGCCGGTTTTCAGTTTCTTCATGGCATCGGTATAGGCCATAGCCGGCGTATTCAACGATTTACCAATCTTCTCCATATCCTCGACAAAACCGGCGAACTTATCGTACAATTTTCCGCCCTCCTCGGCTATATCGATTGCATTGCGGGTCTGCTTGTCCCGTTGCCACAAATCGGCTACGAGTTTCAGTGCGGCAATCAAATTCGTCGGGCTCAACAAAAGCACTTTCTTTTCATAGGCATATTGCCACAAAGCGTGATCGGCCTGCATAGCAGCCAAATAGGCAGCCTCGTTGGGAATAAACATCATTACATGATCGCCTTTTCCAACATAATCTTGATAGCTCTTCCCGGCCAGTTCGTCTATATGTTTCTTCACCGATACCAAATGCTGCTTCAATGCCAATCGAGCTTCGTCGGCATCTTCCGCATTGACGTAATTGACATAAGCCGTGAGAGATACTTTCGAGTCGATCACCATTTGATGATTTTCTTCACCGGGATAACGGATAATAACATCAGGACGCATCTTCCGCCCATCGGAGCCCTGTATAGTATGTCCCTCTTCGTCCCGCAAAGTTTCCTGTATGAAATATTCCCGATCTTTTTCAAGTCCCGATTTTTCGAGAATACTTTCCAATATCATCTCCCCCCAGTCACCCTGTATTTTGGAATCTCCACGCAAAGCATGGGTCAGCTGTTTTGCCTCCGCACCTATGGATTCGCTTCTCTCTACCAATTCTTTAATCTGTTCTTTCAACGAAAACCGTTCGCGAGCCTCATTATTATAAGTTTCTTCCACGGTCTTTTTAAATCCCTCCAAACGCTCTTTCAAGGGATTGAGTATTTCGGCGAGACGTTCGTGGTTCATCTCGGAAAAACTCTTCGATTTCTCCTGCAATATCTCGTTAGCCAGTACCTTGAACTCGTTGTTCATCTCTTGCCGGATACGTTGGACTTCCTGCTTTTGAACTTCCATATTTTCGGAAAGCATTTGATTACGGGCTTGCAGATCGCCTTTCTCACGGTTGAGTTTCTCTCGCTCCCGATTAGCAAAATCGAGTTGTGCCTGTACCTCGGCCAACCGCGCCGTACAGCTTTTCACCTGCGCCTCCAACACACCGTTGCGTACCTTCAAGTCAGCCGCCTCGCTTTCGCGTGCCGTCAGTGACTGCTGCCACCCTTTACGACTCGAATTATACACGACAAAAAATACCACGGTAGCAACCAAAGCCACCAATATACCAACCCCTACTGCTATCATAATGATCTAATCTATATTCAACACCTCAAAAAATCGTTGTGCAATCTGCTCGAACCCGTCATTACCCGGATGAGAAGCGATATCCTTATCGGTAGTTATCGTTTCATATCCTTGCCAAGTCAATGTTTTAGCCTCGGTATTATCGCTATAACTTTCCGTTTGCACAATGGCTTTGTATTTCTTTCCACTGACATTAAAATCTATTTGTAACCGATTATCCGACAACACGGTATAATGGGTATAATTCAAGGACTGAGAGGTCGGGTCCACACGGGTGATAACCGTACCTATCGAACTGCGATTACCGGCTTTGTTAATGCCGTCTATCGCTACGAGGGTCACGGCATATTGTTTACACGCATTTTTTACAGACTTGATGACACTATTCGATACATACCAGCCATAAATCCACACGATACAAGCCCGAGGCGCATAGGCTTTTATGGTTGCTATCAGCTCTTTTGCCCCTTGCTCG
>ERZ780141.2186-NODE-2186-length-10127-cov-1.975079_pt1 | contig 10127 bp, 7 predicted proteins | sample MGYA00433080_ERZ780141 | MGnify/ENA primary metagenome ERZ780141 (study PRJEB29588, sample SAMEA2154047) | human gut metagenome | biome: human gut; feature: human-associated habitat; material: faeces | place: Denmark | collected 2008/2010 ... | reverse complement strand
ATTAGGTATAGCCGTAGGCTCGTTTTTCACAGGATCGGACTTTATCGTCGACAAAGGGAACTTGACAACCATAGGCTCTCCGGTTATCAGCAGTTGGACAAACGATTGGCACGGGTTGGAAGCTATTCTCGATGTACGTAATCTCTTACTCGGATTTACTGTTCTATTTCTTGCCCGTACGCAAGGAGCCTTATATTTCATGAACAATATCAAGAACGACAGCATTTTCGAGAAATCCCGGAAACAAGTATTATTCAACGGCGTTTTATTCGTTATTCTCTTCCTATCGTTCGTTACAGCGACTCTGTTGCTATGAAGTAGCTACCGATTCGGGCATTATCGCCGTTCGTCCCTACAAATATTTCTTCAATTTCGTGGAAATGCCGTGGGTCGCTATTCTGTTTTTGGCAGGAGTCGTTTTGGTGTTGTACGCCCTTATCCGTTCCGTGTTCGGTCAACACTTCACAAAAGGAATCTGGTTTTCGGGCATAGGAACGATCTTAGTAGTTCTCAGTCTGTTTTTCATCGCCGGATATAACCATACGGCTTATTATCCCTCGTCCGTAGACATGCAAAGTTCACTGACGATTTACAATAGTTCTTCCAGCCTGTTCACCTTGAAAACCATGAGTATAGTATCGTTACTTATCCCATTTGTTCTCGCCTATATCGTTTACGTCTGGCGAGCTATGGATGCCAAGCCTATCACAGCCCAAGAAATGGAAAGCAACGAACACAAATATTGACACTTGCGTATTCGCAGAAAAGAGCTTACTTTTGTTTGTTAAAGTAAGCTCTTTTTTTATGGACGATACCTACCTCACCATATCGCGCATCTCGGAAGGAATTTATAAAGAAAAGATGAGTAAATTCCTTGCATTCGCCATACCGGTTTCATCGGTGGAAGATGTCAAAAAGCAACTCGAAAAATATCAAAAGGAGTATTACGATGCTCGTCATGTCTGCTGGGCATATATGCTAGGGCCCCAACGAACCGATTTTCGCTCGAACGATAACGGAGAACCTTCGGGAACGGCCGGAAAACCTATCCTCGGACAAATCAATTCGGCGGGACTAACCGATATTCTCATTGTCGTCGTCCGATACTTCGGTGGAATAAAATTAGGCACGAGCGGACTAATCGTCGCCTATCGCGAAGCCGCCTCCGAAGCCATTGCCGCAAACGAAATAATCGAACGGCAAGTCGAAGACGAGGTACATTTCGGATTCGAATACCCTCTGATGAACGAAGTTATGCGTATCGTCAAGGAAGAAGGACCCACCATCGTATCTCAAATATTCGATATGGATTGCGAGATGACTCTACGCATACGCCGTTCGCTGATGGACAATTTAAAAAAACGTTTATCCAAAGTAGACGGAGTTCATTTTATAAATGAAGAATAAACAAATATGACAGAAAAAGAGAAAATGGAAAAGGGGGAATTGTATGATGCCGCAATCCCCGAACTAATCGAACAATTGCTATCTACCCGAGATAAAATTTTTGAACTCAATCATCTGAGGCCCTCTCAATTAGAAGAAAGAGAAAAACTCATTCGGGAAATCATTGGTACTACACCCGAAAAATTCATAATCATATCGCCTTTCTTTTGCGACTATGGGCATAACATTCACTTGGGCAAAAATTTCTTTGCCAACTACAATTGCGTTATGCTCGACGAGGCTCCCATCACCATAGGCGACAACGTGTTCATCGCCCCCAACGTGAGCTTCTATACGGCAGGTCACCCCTCCGATGTCGAGCGACGAAACGAATGGCTCGAATACGCATGGCCTATTACGGTCGGGAATAACGTATGGATCTGCGGAGGAGTTACCATCACTCCGGGTGTAACCATAGGAGACAATAGTATCATTGCTGCCGGGAGTGTCGTCACAAACGATATTCCGTCCAACGTCATCGCCGGAGGAAATCCTTGTCGGGTTATACGCACCATAACCGAGAAAGACAAGCTCCGGTCATTCAGTTGGGAAGAAAAAAAAGCCAAAAAACAAGTTAAACCCGCATGACGGAAACTCATTCGTCTTGCCCCTCGTACCGATTATTATCGCTCCACTTTAATTGAAACGAAGGACGGAGCGATAATATCCACGGCTGGTCGGTTTCAAAATCGAAATCCGTCCTATTCATATAAATAGGACAAGGAATATCGAGCTTGTCTTTCATTTCCGTATCGGGGAATAATTTATATGGAATCGAACGCCGTTCCAATTTATCGAGAAACGAGTAGTTCCGGGTATACAGCTTCGCCTCTCCCGGCGAAGACTCCATCTTTTCCAACACATAATCTATCGTTTCCTTATACACGATATTCTTGACCGCTAAGCCAGACAAACAGATAAAAATGTCGGCAGAAAGCAACGAAAGAATCAGTATATGCAATCCACGGGAGAAACGGGTTTTCAGCCCGAACCGTTCGGCATAAAACAGCATAACGAACGGGAATAGATAGAAAAAGGCGACGTATCGAGCCCACCACCCCGACGGAAGAATAACCAATGAGACGAGCAACCCGACAAGAACCGACAGATACCAACGCATACGACGAATATGCCCCGTACAAACAAACAAAACGATAGACAACAAAATCGCTTCGAAAAAGAATATACCGAATCCTCCGATTCGAACATCAGACGCGACCGACGATAATATGTCGATTTTAGAAATCCCGAACACATGTATGTCTTCGGACAGCATATCGTCGGAAGGATTAGAAGCCACCGATATTAAAGCCGCTTCGGCATTAGATTTCCCTCGTATCGCCGGCAATACCTGACAATCCATAATATCGACTTTACCATTCCCCGAAAGAGGATAAACAGGAGAACCGTGCTCTTTCCAATTAGTCAGATAGGGATTGTATGCACCAACACCAATCCCTAACAAAACAACGACCGTACATACCGCAGTCAATCGAAAGGAATGTTTATAACGGCTTTTTCTCAACAATGCAAAGAAACAGATTCCTCCCCACAACACGACCCAAAAGAAAATATTGAATTTTATCGCCGGAATAAAGAACAATAACAATAAATCGATATGCAAAGCCCTTTGTATCCCTTTCACAAAAAAGAGATACATGTTAATAAGGAAAATAACCAAAAGCGTATAAAGAGTCCAATCTATATAATAGGTACACATCTGATTAATCACGACCGGATTGAGAGCAACCACCAAAGCAACCCATATGCGTAAATATTTATTCATCGTCGGCAAACAATAACATAAGAATAAATAGATATATACTATGGAAGAAAATACGAACCATAAATTCAATGCTTTACCGGCATCCAGATTCCCCATACAGGAAACAATCGTAGCTGCAATTGTTTCTATTCCTCTTGGATAATGCTCTACCCATAAAACAGTATATCCATCGATAGGAGTAGGGCTGCACGCAGAAGAATAGATCGGATTCCACCCGTTCACCAACTCCCGAATCGTACAAGCATGATACCATTGACCGTCGAACGACCGATCGTAAATACAAGCGGATAACCCAAGAGTAACCGACAGTACGACAAGCACGGCAACAGTCGTGGTCCACCTCACGCATCCCCGGATTCTCTTATCGGAACACTCCCATAAAACCGATATACATACAGCAATCGGAAAAATAAAACTATTTATTTGCAAACTTACCCATAAAGATAGCACGGCCAGCACATAACTGACCAAAGGTATCGCAATCAAGAGCCGGGCGAAAGACTCCATCGAAGCGGTTTTATCCGTTGAAAAACAGTGAAAGAATTTCATCTTTATGGATTCTGGCAATCGGTCATAAAATTTGTTTTATTTCAGAAAGGGAAGTAACGGTATAATCGGGTCGGGCTCCGGGAATAACGAGATTATCCCTGTTAAAATAAATAGTCTTCCAGCCGGCATTCATGGCTCCCAATATATCGGCATCGTAATTATCGCCGACAATCAATGTTTCCGAAGCCTCTGCCCCCACAATCTGCAAAGCATAGTCGAACAAACGCCGGTCGGGTTTGGTAATACCTATTTCATCGGAAAGAATCAATCGTTTGAAATAATGAGAAATACCACCCGACTCCAATTTACGGGATTGAACCTCGGCAAAACCGTTGCTCAATATATACAAGGAATAGCCTCTTTCCGTAAGATAATCCAACAATTCGACCGCTCCCGGAACCAATGTCTTCTGCTGGGACAATACATCGAGGTAGCGATCGTTCAAGGCCATGATAAACTCCTTATCCTCGGACATTTTACTACCTGCATGCCGAAGCGGACGAGAAAACCGCTCGACTATCAAATAATCTTTCGTTATCCGATTGTGATGATACAACTCCCACAATTCGTGATTCGTCGCCATATACAACGACTTGAACCGGTCATAATCGGGAATCTCTTTTTTCAAAGCAAACTCATCGTAAACTTGCCGCAAAGACAACACGGAATTTGCCCTGAAATCCCATATTGTATCGTCCAAATCGATAAATAGAACCTTACATAGCAATTCAGACATACGTTTATTATTTGGCACAAAGATAACGCAAACAAAAGCCGAAACAAAAAAATTTGTTTCGGCTCACAAAATTTATTTTCACACCTCTATACACAGATATTCAAACTCTTCACATGAATCGATATTTTCATACGGTATCACATTCAGTCTTTCTCTACGATAGCCAATCCATTCCCGACAGCTCTGGGAGAACCATCGGAAGGACGATTACGAACAATAAACGAAGCCTTCGCCTTTTCATCTTCGTCCCGCAAAACCATTGTCGAGGAACCTCCCCCGTCATAATTCACGGCATCATAGCTACCTATTCCCCACATAAAATCGGCCAATTCGTAAATATCCAAACCCTCGGCATAATTCGTTCGCCGGCCATCTACCACCACGACGTACAACGTTTGTTTGTCTTCCGACAGTCCTATTGCCGTACGGGGGTGTGTATCGCACAAATATGTACCTATACTGCTGATCCCGTCATTAAATACACCTCGTTTAATCAAACAGCCCAAACCGCCCAATGCTTGATAAATATCGGCTTTATGTTTGATAACATTGCTGGCAATATCGATATCCACCTTTCCGTCTTTTGTCATATAGACCGTAAATTCATGATTGGGATCTTGCCACCAATCGCTCAACGGATATCCGTCTTTCCAAAAAAGATGTTTCGGTTTAATTAAAGTCGTTTCACCTTTCGAGTCTTTTTCATACACCCAAAAACCACCGTTCACGGCAACATGTACCCGGCGTCCCGAATTTTCGAGATACTTCGTCTGTTCGGGAATCGTATTGACTTTTGTCGGCATGGTATTCACTTCACCGAACGGTGTAGTCGTCGCAATAGTCAATTTATTCACGTCGACTTCCGCCACATAAGCATGCTGGCGAGCCTTAGCCGTGTGAAAGTCAATCTCGGAAAATACCAATCCCGGATACCGCTCCTCTGTCGTCACCCGGTTTACTTTCACCACCAAATCGGTACGACTCAATATTTTCTTCACCAAGACCGAAGTCGTATCGGTCGTAACCGGGAACGAAGGGGTATTATCACCCTCTTTCGAAGGTTCGTCTTTCGATCCGCAAGCTACAAAACCGAATATCAAACCTATCAATAAAAGTTTGCTCCAATAATCTCTGCCTAACTTTATCATAATATACTTCAATTAATTATTTTTCAACACTTTGGTAAATTCTATACCACCCGACCTATCGTTGGTTTCCACCATATAAACACCGGCTGGCAAAATCGACACATCGACAGGTCGACCCGAACCCGCCTCTCCTTTCATTTGCAAACTCCCCGACAGATTATATATTGTATATCCAACTGTAAAACTATCAGAAATAACATAAAGGTTATCTTCCGAAACAAAAACTCTTATCGAATTCTGTTGTACATTAGGTTCCATGCCCGACTCTCCGGTATATTCATAAGCACCTATCATAGAGCCGGTAGTATTGCGTATTACGCCTCTCCCATCGACAGCCAGATTATCCGTATAAACTCCATTATCGTTTATGTCGATATAGAAAGTAGATTCCCTCAGAGCAGCAGCACTCAATACATTCAGGTTATTATTTCCGCATGCAACGGACTTCACTTTTACAGTAGGTACAAATCCCCCATTATCGGATAACAGCAAGGATAATTTTCCATCGACGATTTCACTATCCAACACTTTCTGCAAATCCTGTACACAACGGTCATAATTGCGACATACCATATCGGTAGATTTTGCCGTAATATTCATTCTATCTGCTCCACCATACAAATTATATGTAGAGTTTTGTAAGGAGGCCGACTCTCCTAAATAGACTTCCCCCGCAGCGGCAGCCGAAGAAAAATTACCGGCGATTATGTTATTTACCAATCTCACCTTTCCCGAAATCACATGTACGGCAGAACCGTTGAAATTGACCGAAGGAACTCCGCTCGTCGTATAACACGAATCGGTATTGCCGACAATCGTATTATTCACCAAATTCAAACTTCCCGACCCCGACTTAAAATAAATAGCGCTACCTCCATTGGTTTTATCGGAAAGCGAACTGCTTTTCGCAGTCTACCGATTATTGACGAATGTATTATTGACAAATGTACTTACCATATACTCCGACTCGCCCATCTGCGTATAAACCCCGTTCCGACTACTGACATTATCGGCTATCGTATTCCCCGACAACAAGGAAAAAATCACACCGTCCGAATATCCCGAACTACCTTGTGTCGCTCGATTCTGCACGAAATAGGAATCAGATATATGCGACCGCCAACCCGGAGAAGCCAAATAAAATGCTCCACCCTGAGAATCGGATTGATTTCGAGCAAACATCGTCCGATTTATATTCAAATTTCCCCCGGAATATATAGCACCTCCATACGCCAAAGCATAATTATCACACAACTCCACATCTTTCAAGATGAGGTCTATTCCTTTCGAATAAATAGCGGCTCCGCTATTGAAGCCGGTCACATCGGCATATCCCCCGGTCAACTTCAAACCGTCGAGTTCCACAAAACAAGAATCGGCAACGGTCATTATACGATAGACATTATCCTCCACGCCCGATGCAATACGACCCGACTCATCGGTCACATCGTTCCGGTTCAAATCTCCCGACAATTCCGTTTTCCCGACTACCGAAGAAAAACTCTCGTCATATCCGCCATGAATACGAACGCTCTTATACACGTTTACCGTCGCTTGCCGACCTGCATGCGACGATGTTTCCACCGGATAGAAAACGCCTTCTGTCATAAAAATAGTATCTTGTTTCGAAGCGACATCGATAGCCTCCTGCAAATTATTGAACGGGGCGTTTTTCGAACCATCGGGAACAGCCGACGGAGTCGTGCTCACATACCACTTGCCCCGCTCCAAATTATCTTTAAATGTGCAAGTAATCAAAATGGGTAAATGATCGGAAGGCGTAATTCCTCTCCCGAAGTCTTCTGTAATCGTCTCGTAAGAAAGCACATTCACCCGCTCGCAAAACACATAGTCTATGGGTTCTCCACCCGTAACGGCAGGATTCCACTGTGCAAACGTAGTACCCGGTCCAACCGGAGCCGTCTGCGTCACCTTGCGACTATCGTCTAAATAAGCGTTGAATGTGTTATACATCGCTTTCTCCGAATAATAGGCATTGAAGTCACCCACGATAATAGCGGGATAACCGTCTGCTATTTCCTGCATTTTCTGCACATTGATCCGCGCCCCTTCGGCACGTGCAAGTACGCCCTTATGGTCGAGGTGCGTGGAGAAATAGAAAAATACATCGCCGGTCGCCTTGTCCTGTAATTTCACCCACACGGTATTCCGGCGTACCGCCGTATCCCACGACAAATCCGGAGCCGCAGGGTTCGATGTCAAGAAATATTGACCCTTATCCAGCAAAGTAAACTTCCCGGCCTTGTATACGATAGTCGTATGCGTACCGCTCGTCTCGGAAATCGCTCCCCAAGAATGAGTCGCATAATCGTCGCCCAACAATTCCTCCAATTGAGGCAACATCTTGATGCTGTTCTCTTGTAAGCCCACCACATCGAAATCATGCTCCACAATATTTCTAACCACATATTCTTTCCGCACATTCCAATCTTTATCTCCCGTATCGGCCGCATTCTCCCCTCGGATATTATACGACCCCATTCTATACACAGGCGAAGCCGAAAGCCCGGCTATCATGCCAAAGAATACCACCGATAATAAAAATCTGCTTTTCATATTCAAAATAACTATCTGTTTATCCATATTTTTTGCGAGAACACTTTGCCTTCGGTCACTATCCTCACTATATACATACCTATTCCCGGAGCCGATATATGATTGCTGTTTTCGGTCAAAGAGACCAAACACCCCGAAACATTATACAACTCGACCCGATCAACCGCCTTACCCAGCAATATCGTCCGCCCCGATACAGACAAATCCAAAGACTTACCTTCTATCGTCTGAACGTCCGAAGCATTTTCATTATAATAATTATAAACCAATTCCACGGCCGGAATATCTATCCGATAATTTTGCCCCAACGTATTTATATCCATACCCAATGTAAAATGCGAGAGCACCAATGGATAATTCGCGATATCGAAAACATCGCCTAAAACATCGGGGAAAGCTATATCGCATATATTCTCTTTATTCGCTTCGGGAATCGGTAAATCGACTGCGACTGTCTTTTTCGACGGAAGTTTCAATGTACAAGAAAACGTCTTAACCTTCGCTTCTCCCGGATTTATATGAATCCGTAATGTATCGGGCAGACTATACAGAGGAATATCCCCTGCCAAAGAAATCGTTTTCGCCGAAGTACTGTTATATAAAAACGATATTTGTAACCCCTCTTTCTCGGAATTAGTTACCGACGTATTTTTAAACCCGGCCGAGGTTGTGAAAGAAACTTTCAGCCAATCGGGAGTTCCGTCATTTATATTCAATACATGTTTCAAGGGCTCCTGCACTTTCACTTTCAGAGTATCCGACACTCCTGATATAGAGCCACATATCTCGGCCATTCCGTTTTGCAAGCCTTTCAAAACGCCATTCTCCACAAAAGCTACATGCTCGTCCGAACTGCTCCACGAAAGCGCACTCGGATTAAGAGGCACTACCTCGCCGGTACTTTTCGTCATCGACACTTCCACCGGATACTCATAATGACAATCGCTCACAACCGAATCCAATCTGAAAACAATATTATCTATATCCTCTTTCCCCACGACCTCCATTTCACAAGTATATCCGGCCGGTGTACGAGCATAAATTTTACCCAAACCTATACCGTCGGCAACAAAAGTCTTACCATCGGCTTTTACATATCCTATCTGTTCGTCACAAGTAATCGTATAATTAGACATTTCCGTATTTATCAACAGTCCATAGGCATTATACCCGTAAACGGTCGGACTATATTCCTCTCCTTTGGATATGACATGCGGAGGTGTCGCAAAATCTATTCCCCCGACAAACGAAGATGCAGGTGCTGTGGAAACCACGAATACACCATCGCCGACCTTACGCTGCACACCTTTGGAGCTGGGATAGTTCCTTACCCCCAGCATACTGGTATACAATGTGCTCGAACCTCCTCCATCTAAATTCAGGGCCTCATCGGCTCCGGCATATCGCATCAAGTCGGCCAATTCCCGGGTACGAACGCCTCGCGAAATTTCGGTACGACCATCGCAGACCAACATAATCAATTTCTTCTTATCCTTACTGTACCCGATTGAAGTACGGGGATGCCACTCTATGGCATCAGCTCGCTCCCCTTCCGTATTCAATACCTCCCCGTTTCCCAATATCTTGGGATTACCGGTAGTCAGATGCTCCACCATAACGGTCTCGCCATCAAACGACATAGGTAAATTCACCTCTACTTCGTCCCCGTCATTCAAACTTTGAATAAAAGGCCCTGCCAAGCCTTTTCCGCTAATTACGTACCCACCGTCGGGAATCGCCATATTGGTCCCTCTCGCCCATGCACCTTTCACGGTCATCTTACAAGGCTTCCCGGGCACTAAGCGTTCTCCTGCTTTCGGCATCAATGCGACCTCATAATACATCGGGAAAGAACTACCTGTCACCTGCGTCACTTGACCCGACA
>ERZ780141.2184-NODE-2184-length-10127-cov-16.647836_pt1 | contig 10127 bp, 6 predicted proteins | sample MGYA00433080_ERZ780141 | MGnify/ENA primary metagenome ERZ780141 (study PRJEB29588, sample SAMEA2154047) | human gut metagenome | biome: human gut; feature: human-associated habitat; material: faeces | place: Denmark | collected 2008/2010 ... | reverse complement strand
AATACAACACTCTCAGCGACTTCCCAAAGGCACTTTTCGGACGGCCTGGGGGGGGGAAACCTATGTTCACCATGAAACTCGACTTCTGTCGTGCGTAAAAACGGCTGATTTACTCACGACAGCACAGTTTTCGGGCATGATGTGCGTGAAAAACGTTTTATTGTGCACGTCACCATGGTATTTTCCACAGCTTGGCCTGGTGGCACAGATATGAACAGACAATAAGGGTGACCTCTTGCGAAGGCCACCCTTAAAATATATTCAGTCAGACATTACTTCTTGGGAGTGAATACGACGTCCAGGTTGTCAGGATTGTCGAACATTCTGTTCACGAAGTCCTGGATATCTGCAGGAGTCATATTCTTGATGATATCCTCGAAATCTTTCGGGTCATTGTTGTTTATATCATAGATATAATATGTGGTAATGACAGAAAGCCAGTATGAGTTGTGAGGCTTGGACTGGTCGAAGTCCTTAAGCATCTTCTTGGTGATCTTGCTGATTTCCTCTTCGGTTACACCGCTCTTCTTGATCTTCTCGATTTCGGCGTAGATAAGCGATTTGAGATGGTCAGCCTTGTCAGGATCGCAGTTGAAGGTCATTGTCATGGTGTAAACCTGCTCAGGCCTCTTGGTAGCTTCGCTGCTTACGCTTACGCCATAGGTGCCGCCTTCCTTCTCACGGATATTCTCGGTGTAGCGGAGGTCAAGGATGCCCCTCAGCACGTTGTTGCAGTACATGTCGTGCAGGTTGTAAGGCATTTGCTTGCGGAAACTTGTAACCACGAGAGACTTAGGAGTTTCCATCTTGACTGGGATTACCTTCTTCACGATGCCCTTAGGAGCTCTTACGCCAGTGTCTGTCCACTCTTCTCTCTCCTCTGATGTCGGCAGTGAACCGAGATACTTCTCCACAAGCGGTTTCAGTTCCTTGGCATCCACATTACCTACGATGAAGAATGTGAAGTCAGCTGCGTTGCCGAATCTCTCCTTGTATATCTTGTTCATCTTCTCCATGTCGAGGCTCTCCAGGTACTTGCGGCTGAGCGGCTGTGTACGAGGGCTGTAATTGGATGTGATGAAGTCGATGGAATCCTGGATAATCTTGTTAGGGTTCTTGGCGAGCTTGTCCACAGTAGCAAGGTTCTGGTTCAGGATGGACTCGAATTTCTCCTTGTCCATACGTGGGGATGTGAAGCGCAGATACAGCAGCTGGAACATTGTCTCCAGGTCCTGAGGAGTAGAGCTTGCTGTCACCACCTCGTTGTCAGAACCTATGGTAGTTGAGCATGAAACCATCTTGCCGGCAAGTGCTTTCTTCAATGCGATGGTGTTGAATTCGCCTGCGCCGTAAGCATTGGTAAATACCGCTGCATTCTCTGCGTTAGGGAGATCTTTTACACCATAGAGGGCGGTTCCGCCGTCGCTGTGCGCATACAGTGAGATGCTTTCTTTCTCGTAATCGGCCTTTCTGTAAACGACCTTGATGCCATTTTCCAGAATCCACTCCTCTGCGTCGAAGAGTTCTACCGGTACGACTTCCTTGATCTTGGAACCCTTCAGCTCATCTTCATTGACCAGATCCTGTCCGATGAACTCATCCTCGAACGGAAGGATGGAACTGTCACCCTCTACTACGCTGATAATGCCGCGGACCTCATCTTCAGTCAGATGAGTAACGTCATCCGGTCCGGTGATGATTGCCACCTGGTTCTTCTTGGTGAACCAAGGCTGTGCATAATCCATGATTTCCTTTACGGTAATCTTAGGGATGGTCTTGGTAACGTAGTCATAGTAGACCTCGTACTCGAACAGAGGCTCTCCCAGCAGGAAGTTGTCCTTGATGTCGCTTACGAATGACTCGTTTCTGAACTTGTCACGCTGTTTGTATGAAGTCTCCATTGCAGAAAGGAGGTTTGCCTTCACTCTTTCCAGTTCGCTGTCCGAGAAACCGAATCTCTTTACCCTCTCGTTCTCGGTCAGGATTGTTTTCAATGCCTCGGTTTCCTCGTTAGGCTTCGCTGTAGCCGAGCAGGAATATGCGGCATAATTTCTTACCAATCCGCCGTAGCTGATGGAACCTCCGAGATAAGGAGGGTTGCTCTGCTGCATGATTTCTGACAGACGGTTGGCAATCATTGAATTGAAGAAGCTTGAGAGCAGGCCTTCCATGAGGTAGGAGAATTTGTCCTTGTCGGTTCTCTTGTTAGGGATGATGGTCAAAATCTGCACATTAGATGCGGTAGACTCCTTGTCGGTACCGAGAGCATAGTACATCTCGTCATGCTCCGGGATTTCATATTCGATTCTTTCCTTAGGATTTTCTACGGCAGGGATAGGCTCGAACATTGTCTTGATCTTCTCCACAGTAGCCTCTGCATCTACATCACCTACCACCACAATAGCTTGAAGGTCAGTACGATACCAGTCGTGATAGAAATCGCGGAGGGTCTGCGGCTCGAATGTGTTGATGATGTTGTAGTCACCGATCACATCGCGCTTTGCATACTGGGAATCCTTGTAGATGACAGGATTGATCTGGAGACCGATTCTGAAGCTAGGATTACGTCTGGTTCTCCACTCCTCTGAAATGACTCCTCTTTCGGCGTCAATCTCATCCTTGTCCAATGTCAGGTAGTGTGACCAGTCATGGAGTACCATGAGGCAGGTATCCACCAAAGTCACGTCTGTAGTAGGAACGGCGCTGATGTTATATACAGTCTCGTTCTGTGCAGTGTAGGCATTGATGTTGCCTCCGAAAGAAACACCGTGACGCTGCAATGTCTCGATGATTCCCTTGTCAGGGAAGTTCTCGGTTCCCTGGAATGCCATGTGCTCCAGGAAGTGGGCGAGACCGTTCTGGTCATCGTTCTCCAGAATTGCACCGACGTTCTGGATGATGTAGAAACTGGCCCTGTCTTTAGGTTCCTCATTATGTCTTACATAATAGGTCAACCCGTTGGATAACTTGCCGGTCAGCACTTTATCCGAAGCAGGAATCTGCTTGTTGTCTCTGTTACAGCCTGTCAATGCCAAGGCTATGAACAAGACGGAGAGTAAAAACTTTTTCATATTTATCTTCTTTTTCTTCTTATTAGAACCACTAAGCTTGAAATTAGTATTATCGCAGGAATCAGCCATTTGTAGATGAGGTTCATCCAAGGCAATACTTCGTGAGAAGCTGTGTACTTGTTGTCAGGAGCCGGCTCTCTACCGATATTGATAGGGTATTTGCCCAATGTCATGCTGTACATGAACTCTCTGAAATAGCTGAAGTTGGCAGCAGCGACACCGGCTCTGTTAGCATTCAACTCCTTAGGCGAGAACATGTCGGAATCACCCGTTACAATGATGATCTGATCCTTTCCCTTTACCTTCCTCGAAGCGACAGATGCCACGGTGTATTGCTTTTCCACCTCTCCGGCTTCCGGATTCAGGACTGATTTCTCATTGGCGAAATCGCGGGTCTTGGTCTCGATCCAGACTCCCTTTTCGTCTGTGACCATAATGTCGTCAATATAGAAGCCATTGGTCTGCGGCAATCTCTCGATAGCACATGCAGATGACATCGTCGCCTTGATGCCACGTGCTCCCAGAGCCGCAAATGAAGGACTCATCGCCTCGCTGGTACGGATGTTGGCAAGAATAAGGTCGTCCGCATATAAGTCGTTCGGTGAAACCAGCAGGTTGTCCGCATACTTCAGGCCGACCGGCTCGATGAGAGGATTCATGTTCTTCTGACGGCGAGGTTCTCCAAGAATGAGGACATTGCCGCCTCTGTCGATGAATTTCTTGTAGTTTTCCAGTTCCTGCTCTGTATATGGGGTCTTGACATCTGAAATAACCAGGAAGTCAACGTCGATAGGAACAGGTTTCTCAAGACTTATCTCCCTAGGTGCAAATCCCTGATTGATAAGTGAGTTACGTCCTACTCTATGTGTGGCCAGAAGACCGTATCCGTTGTCGCCATTGTCATTCATGCTCCTTTCTCCATGACCGGTAACGAATGCAGGTACGGCAGGTCTGTCGACCAATGTCTTCATTGCTACGGTGATTTCCGTCTCGCTAGGATGGATATGGCTGTCATCATAAATTCTCAAGATAGCCTTGCGCCCGTTGTCTCTGCTGAGGACGCGCACAAGTCTTCCTCCTTCTGCACGGATGTCATCCATTGCCCATACCTGCTCCTGAGGCATGTAGGTGGTAGTGTCCTGACGGCTCCAGCGATAGATGGCATGAACGAGTTCGTAAGGAGTCTTATCCTTGTAGCCATCCCTTTCATACCTGTAGTTGCTGTAATATTTGCCGTAGTAATAGACATATTTCTGCTTGATGTCCGGTTTGAAACGCAGGTATTTCTCGAAACGTGTAAGGTCGCGGTTCTTGTTGCGCGGCTCTGCGTAAATCCATGTTTCATCCAGAACGTTGGCATAGGTCGTAATGGTAAGACCGTCGGTGATCTTCGACATTACATCCTGGCTGTATTCTGTCAATGTATTGCTCTTGGCCTGCGTAGCATCATAGTATTTGATGAACTTAGGACGAGAACTGAGGATTCCCAATCCGAATACGATGACAAACACCACTGTATAGTTGAGGGCAGTCTTCCACATAGGAAGTTTCAGTCTCTGTCCTCTCAGCTTGATGATTGACATTGAAAGGAAAAGGAAAATCACCAGGATGAAATACAGGACTTCCCTTGTGCATATCATACCGTCGAGGAAGACTTTTGAACGTCCGGAAATGGACAGCCAGAAAGTGATGTCGCGGACGAAATCATATTCCTGTCCGACATTGCCGATGAAGTTCAATACTGCCAGGACAATGAGTGTGCTGATGACGGCAACTACCTGATACTGAGTAATGGTCGACAGGAAGAGACCGATGGCTGAATATGCGCAGATGGTCAGGTACACGCCCAATGCGGCCACGGCCATCATCATTATGTCAGCACTTTCCACATACATTCCCACGAAGATGGTAGGGAGGCACATCACGAATACCAGAATCAGACCATAAACCATGGTGGAAAGATACTTTCCGACGATGATCTGGGTGTTGGAAACCGGTGAAGAGTACAGGAGCTTGATGGAGCCTGTGCTGTATTCACGGCTCATCAGTCCCATGGTCAGAAGAGGAATGTACAGATAAAGGTTGTTCAACATCTGTACGAAAAGTCCCCTTATGCCGCTGATTATCCTTGCTGTGGCATCGTATACCGGATAACCGATTTCCTGATATCTCAATGCATCAGAATACAATTCGCAGAAAGAGGCTCCTACCTGAACCGCGAAAACCAAAAGTATAAGCCATGCGATAGGCGAGTAGAAGAATACTTTCAGTTCTGTTTTCAATATTCTTAATGTAGATCTCATACTATTTAAATGCTTTACCTGACAATTTTGCAAATACCTTGTCCAATGATTCCTTTTCGAGGAAAATCTCTCTCAACTGCCAGCCGTTTTCGCAGGAGGCCTTGACCACTCTGCTGACTATGCTGTCATCACCGACGAAATGAAGACGTATGCGGGTGCGGGTGAGCCTCTCGACTCTCTCGATGCCCTCAATCTTCATGAATTCTTCATCTGACGGTGCATTGTGCATGATGGTGGTAAGAGCGGAAGGATCCATATAAGCGTTGAACTCCTCCAGTGTTCCCTTGAAGACCATATTTCCATGCTCAATCATCATGATATAGTCGCAGATGGCCTGTACTTCCGACAGGATATGTGTGGAAATGAGCACTGCCCTGTCTTCAGCGATTTCCCTGATCAGGCCTCTGATTTCAATGATCTGGTTAGGATCAAGGCCGTTGGTCGGTTCGTCCAGGATGACGAACAAAGGTTCATGGATGATAGCCTGGGCTATACCCACTCTCTGCTGATAACCACCGGAAAGGTTGGAAATCTGACGATTACGGAAATGAGTGATCTGGCATTTCTCCATGACTTTTTCCACGGCTCCCTGAATCTTGTCTTTCGGCATCAGCCTCAAGTCTGCGCAATGATACAGGTATTCTTCCACCGTCATCTCCACGTGCAGCGGAGCTTTCTGCGGAAGAAATCCGATGAATTTCTTCGCCTCGATCGGATTTTTCCTCAAATCAATGCCATTGATGAAAACGTCGCCTTGGGTCTGTGTCAAAACATTGCAGATGATGTTCATCGTCGTAGACTTACCTGCTCCATTCGAGCCCAAGAGCCCGAAAACGCCATTCTTTTCTATTTCGAAGTTGATATCCTTGATCGCCCAGTTGACCGTATATCTATGGGAGAGGTTCTTGACTTCTACTATCTTATGTTCCATAATCTCTTATTTTCTTTGTCTTCTTACAATAAGTGTCACTCCCGTAAACATCAGACCCAATGGGAGAACGCCCAGGAATATAATCTTCAGCCACATGGAGAAGCCGACAGGCAATGTGGTCTTGTGGTCCAATGTTTCAACTCTCTCTGCTACGATAGGGAACTTGTCCCCGGAGAACCATCTGAACGGACCCTTTACCATCGTATAGTTGGACGAACTGATGCCTGAGTGCTCTGTGCTGAGCTCTTCATTAGATATAAAGTCAGCATCACCGGAAATGGCGATTTTCTGTTCTTTACCATTAATCTGTCTGCTCAAAGTCACGAATGTAGAATAGACACCCTGTTTTTCACCGGCCTTTTCATTGCATACGAATTCTCCATCCACGAAGTCGGTAGTTTCATATTCAACCCACGCTTTGTCTGTAGTTTCGAGCATTGACTTTACCTCGAAATTCTTGGCGCCGGAGTAATCGATTGCCAATGCAGTCGGCATAAGGACGCAGTAATCCCAATCTGCCACGCTCTTGTATATCGGGCCCGTTTCCAGAGCAGCTTCCGTGAAGTCTACCGGTACGAATGTAGGAGAGATATACTGATTTTCCTGCACTACCAGGCCACCGTAGTACTTCACGCCGAGATAATTGACCACCGGTTCGAGATATTGTCCACGTTTGTAGTTCGACAGGATATAAAGGTCTCCGCCTTTGTCAATGTAAGAGTAGATGTTGTCCAATGCGGTCTTCGACAGAGGTTCGTTTATATCTGTAATGACCAGGACATCAGTACCTTCGAAATCTGCGGCATTGTCGAGATCGAGTTTTTTCACATCGAATCCCATGTTGAAAAGAGAATGCCTGAACCATTTGTCATAGCCGACCAGATAATATCCGCGCGCACCATAGTTGTCAAGAGCTCTCGCACCATATCCGTCGACAAACGCTACCATCGGGCTTTTCGATACGAACTTGTTGAATACGATGGACATTTCCTCCTCGTTCGGCAGTTTCTGGTTATCATTGAACAGCCTCATTATTTCCTTGTGCCCGTGCTCGTCTTCAACGACCCTCAGACATCTGTATTTTTCAGGCTTCAGGTCAATGAGTTCGTCAATCTGTTCTTTGTTGAGGAATAATTTCATATTCACATTGTGCACCTTGCACAGCTCCTCTGCCCTCTCTTCCCATGTCATGTCAGGATACTGTTCCTCCAATGACTTGTTCTCGCAAGGAGCATAGTAGTATACGTATTTCAGCTCTGTGTCAGGCTTGAATCTGACATACTTCTCCAGTCGCTCCTTGTCATAGTTCTTGTTATATGGATGGAACCAGAAGAAGGAATCGTCCAACAGGTTCACGTATGTGGTTATGGTCAGCTTGTCCTTTATGCTCTTCATTATCTCCTGACTCTCCTCGCAGAGTGTATTGCTCTGGGTGTAGGTGGCGTCATAGTAATATTTCAGTTTAGGGAATGTAGTGACATATCCGCATGTCAGACAGATGACGATGATGAGGCAGTATTTGAATACTTTCTCCTTCATGCTCATTATGCTTTTTTCCGTATTGAGCTTGAAGATGGAAAGTGACAGGAACAGGGCGATGACTATTATGAAGTATAAGCAGTCCTGGCTGGAGAACATTCCGCTCAAGAAACTTTTTGTCTTTCCTGAAAGGTCAAGCCAGTATGTGATATCCCTTATGAAATCACTTTGACGACCGATATCGCTCACGTTGTTAAGGAAAGCGAGCGCTGCCAATGTGCCGATGGCTGCAACTACCTGGTATTTGGTGAGTGATGAGAAGAAAATACCGATTGCAGAATATGCCAGAATCAGCAGATACAGTCCCAACAATGCCACAACCACTATTTTATAGTCGAAATGTGGGGTGAAAATGTGGGTAAAGACAGAGAAGAGAACGATGATTCCGATCAATACTCCGCCGTATACGACCATTGACAAGAATTTTCCCAGAATGATGGATGAATTCTTGATAGGAGAAGAATACAATAATTTGATGGAACCGCTCGCGTATTCTCTACTCATGAGACCCATTGTCACGAGTGGTATATACAAATAGATGTACTTCTGGATGCCCGGCATGATGCTGGACATCGACTGTCCGAAGATTTGCTGGGATACGCTCCACGTTTCGCGTCCGAGGTCCATGGAATCCAATATTCCGCCGAGGACCGACACGAAGCTATAACCCACCTGTACTGCAAAGACAAGCAGCAACAGCCATGCGACAGGAGAATAGAACATCGTATTCAATTCGATTTTCGCTATTCTCATCGTCTGATTGAAATTATTGAACTTTCTCATACTGCTTATTTTTTGCTTTACCGGACAGCTGTGCGAAAATCTCGCTCAATGAAGCCCTTTCCACATAAATATTTTTCAGATTCCAATTCTGCTTTACGCTCTCCTGGATATATTTTTCAGTAATGGAGATATCATCTTTCAGGAATATCCTGTAGCTGCCGTCTTCCAGTGCTTCGATACCGTTGTTCTCGGTAAGGTTTTCCAAAACTTCCTTGGAAGGGGAGTTTGCGAATTCCACGATGAAGCTCTCAGGGGCTACGTAGTTGTCGAATTCTTCCATAGTTCCCGAGAATACAAGTTTTCCGCTTTCGATCATGTAGATGTTGTCACAGATGGCCTGAACCTCCGAAAGGATGTGCGTGGACAGCAGGACTGCATGATGCTTTGCAATGTCCCTGATAAGATTACGGATATCCACGATCTGGTTAGGGTCCAATCCGTTGGTAGGCTCGTCCAGAACGACGAACTGGGGATTATGGACGATGGCCTGGGCAATGCCGACCCTCTGCTGGTAACCTCCGGAAAGATTCTTTATCAATCTGTCTCTGAAATGAGTAATGGAGCATTTTTCCAATGCCAAGTCTACAGCCTCGTCGACCTTGTCAGGCTCTACCAGTCTGAGGAAAGCCGCATGCCTGAGGTATTCACCTACTGTCAGGTCTGTATAAAGAGGCGGTTGCTGAGGCAGAAAGCCTATGTTTTTCTTGGCTTCTACCGGATTTTCGCGGAGATTTACGCCATTGATGAAAACATCTCCCTGCGTCTGGTTCAGAACGCCGCAGATGATGTTCATGGTGGTGGATTTTCCCGCACCGTTCGATCCGAGAAGCCCCGTCACCCCTTTCTCATTTATTTCGAAACTTACATCCTTTACAGCCCATTGGACGCTGTACCGGTGTGATAAGTTCTTTACGGAAACTATTGATTTTTCCATATACTGTTGTTAGTTATTATTTTTGAGTTTCTATCCTGTTATTGCCCTCTTCAAGACAGCAGAAGAGGGAGACTCAAAAAGCCTCCCTTGTCTTCGAGATGCAGAACGTTAGTAGTTCCACATGCTGTTGTTCTTGAATTTGATGTCCACAATCTTACCGACTTTCTCAGGTGACTGGTAGATAAGTTTGTGCTCATCCTTGATGTTCTTTGCACCTACTGCGCCCAGAACGAAGAAACTTCCGTCCTCCAGTCCCACTGCCAAATGCACATTTCCACCAGATCCGTAATCCATAGCTGTAATCTTACTGTTGAAGTGATAATAAAGTTCAGCTCCGGACTTGTTTACGAGGTCCACCATGTAAAGGTCCTGACCGACTGCGAAGAAAGCATATTCAGTAGGTCTATATGTTGGGAATGCGCATACGACCGGCGTGTCAGGCAATCCTGTAATTTCAAATTTTTCGATAGTGGCTATAACAGGCTCTGAATAATAATCTTTTGACACGACAAATTTCGGCTCACCTGCAAAGTTCCGTGTTTAAGTTATCCAAAGATCTTATAGAT
>ERZ780141.2182-NODE-2182-length-10129-cov-2.309410_pt1 | contig 10129 bp, 11 predicted proteins | sample MGYA00433080_ERZ780141 | MGnify/ENA primary metagenome ERZ780141 (study PRJEB29588, sample SAMEA2154047) | human gut metagenome | biome: human gut; feature: human-associated habitat; material: faeces | place: Denmark | collected 2008/2010 ... | reverse complement strand
TAGAAGTATTTCTAATATAAAAATAAGAGTAAATACAAATGGTCTTTCTGATTTAATTCATAATAAAAAAACTTATCAAATATAAATATATTGTTGCAGCTGTTAAATACAGACTGATGATAAAGCGATATAAGTGGACTATCCACTGTCCATGCCACATATTTTCTTCCTGTCTGTTCACATATATCAGAAACGTGAGGAAAGTAATTAAGTGAAAATATCACATCATATTCCCTGAATACATCAGCAAGCATTACATAATCATGTTCTTTTATGCCAGTTATGCTGTCACTTGACAGCGGCTTTTCTTCATACATATCTACTGAATGTCCGAAATATTCAAAAGCCGACTTAACATCTGCCTGATTAAACACCTTCCACTTGTATATAAGAATATTCATAATAATCCCCAGTTCCTTAACCAATAAATAATATGAAGTCAAAGATGAATTTGAATTTAATCAAACAACTTTCCCTACTCTCTTGTTGCAGCTTCAAGTACCTCAAAATAATTCTCAAATGTTTTTGCACAGCACTCGTAATCATCTATTATGATGCCATCCACCTTAAGTCCAATAAGTGCAAATGCCATAGCCATTCTATGATCTGAATATGTCTTAACTACACCAGGCTTTACCTTTCCTGGTAAAATCTCGATTCTGTCCCTGCCCTTTTTGATATCTATGCAAAGACTGTTAAGCTCATTAGCAACAGCCTCGATTCTGTCAGATTCCTGAAATCTGATATGTTCGATATTTCTTATGATAGTCGGAGTCTTAGCAAATGGTGCAATAGCTGCCAGCGTCATGGTCTGATCAGAAAAATCATTCATATCAACATCCACGCCATCATATTCACCTCCTGCAGGTCCCGTAACACTTATACCTTCCCGCTCCTCTGTAACTGTACAGCCAAGCTGCTTTAATACATCAAGAAACTTCATATCTCCCTGCATAGATGTTCTTCTTACATTCTTTACAAGGCAATATCCACCTGTAAGAGCCGCTGCTGCATAAAAATAACATGCTGCTGATACATCCGGTTCTATCTGGTATGATCCTGCAACATAACTGTCATCTGCAGGTATCACATATTCAGCGCCCTCATGGTCTACTTCACAGCCAAACTGTCTCATCATATTGGATGTTATTCTTATATATGAGCCATCTGTCTTTTTACTTGTTATATTAATCTTCAAGCCACTTTCAAGCATAGGCGCTGTCATCATAAGTGCACTTAAGAACTGTGTGCTTTCACTTATATCTATAGATACCTCCGCCTTTGGCTTTTTACCACCAAAAGCTGCTCCTGTTACTTCTACTGGAAGATGTCCCTTTTTTTCAAGGAACTTAAAATCAGCACCCATATCTGTAAGTGCTTCAAACAACGGAAGCATAGGTCTTTTTTTCATCTGTTCAGATGCTTCTATTGTATATTTTCCATCTGATAGTCCTAGCATAGCTGTAAGAAATCTTGCTGCTGTTCCAGCACTTCCTACATTAATAGTGCCTTCCTTCCTTGGAAGATCTCCGCCATGACCTTCTATGATCACATATTTTTCAACTTCGTTCACCTGGATTATATATCCAAGCGATATAAGACTCGTAAGAAAATATCTTGAATCATCACTGAACAAAACACCGTTCAGGCAACATTCTCCGTCTGAGAGAGCTGCCATAAGCAACGCTCTGTTTGTAATACTTTTTGAACCCGGTACTTCAACTTCACAATTAATATTATGTGCCGGTTTTTTTACTTTATATTGTGACATTTCTACCAACGCACCATGCCTTTCGCCTTACTTTTGCTCACAATCTCTGTTATTAATATCGTAATATGGTCTGTGATGACCAACATACTTATATGCCGGACGTATGATTTTTCCTGCATTTACAAGTTCCTCAAGACGATGTGAGCACCATCCTGAAACTCTTGAAATAGCAAATATAGGTGTAAACAGCTCTTCAGGTATTCCAAGCATTGAATATACAAAACCGCTGTAAAAATCCACATTTGCACAGACAGGCTTAAACATCTGACGCTTCTGCATGATGAGATTTCCTGCCTCTCTCTCAACAAGTTCATACAAAGCAAATTCTTTCTGCATGCCTTTTTCTTCCGAAAGGCTTTTTGCAAATTTTTTAAGAATTACAGCTCTAGGATCTGAAAGTGTGTATACAGCGTGTCCCATGCCATATATAAGACCAGCATGGTCAAATGCCTGCTTATCAAGTATTTTAAGGAGATATTCACATATCTCATCTTTATTTTCCCAGTCGCTGCAATGTTCCATAATATCTGCAAACATACGCTGTACCTTTAAGTTAGCACCACCATGCTTAGGACCTTTAAGTGACGCAATTGAAGCAGCTATTGCCGAATATGTATCAGTACCTGAAGAGGTTACTACGTGTGTTGTAAATGTTGAGTTATTACCACCACCATGCTCTGCATGAAGGACAAGACAGATATCAAGAACTTTAGCTTCAAGTTCTGTAAACTGTCCGTCGTCTCTTAACATATAAAGAATATTTTCTGCAATTGAATAATCTTTTCTTGGATTCTTAATCATAAGTCAAGCTTATAATGTCTGTATGCCTGATAAGCATATACAGATATAAGCGGCATTTTTGCGATGAGCTGCAATGACTGTCTCAACACGTTAGGGACGCATACATCATCAGGATTTTCATCATAAGAATAAAGGCTTAAGATACTCTTCATAAGAGAATTCATTAGGTTTGTACTTGTCGCCTTCATAATTACATCTCGAAGGAATGCTCCTGAAAGCTCTTCAAGGTCGGTAAGAATATGAATAAAATTCTTTCTCTGCTCCTCTGTTGGAAGCTTACCGAATAACAAAAGGTATGTTGTCTCCTCAAAACCATACTTTCTGTCACCAAATCCGGCAATAATCTCAGCAACATTGAATCCCTGGAAATATAATTCACCGTCAACAGGGACCTTTCGACCATTATCACTGCGTGTACCAACAACATCGGAAATTTCCGTAAGTCCTGTGAGTACACCGTTACCATTACTGTCACGAAGACCACGTTTTACATCATAGTCAACATAGAGTGACGGGTCAATAGAGCCTGAACGGGTACACTGCTTTACAAGCTCCTCAAATGCACTCTTCTCAACGGTTGTCAGTTCCATCATCTGTTGATTGTTCATTTCTTCCTACCTCCAAAACGCTATTTCCTGTAATAAATCTTACAAACTGACGCTATTATGCTATATTTACAGGACTTTGTCAAACATCCGTTTTATTTTAGTGAAATACACACCGGCTGTCTAACTCTTCTCCCATAAAATCAAGATATACTGAATGTGTACGGTTATAAACTTCTTCATCATCCATAAATTCCCCTGCATAAAGAATTCTATATTCATTATCATAAAAGTTACAGCTTACTCCGCTTAAATACATATCATTTTTCTTGTAAAATCCTATCCTTTTTATCATATAATCCTTAGCCGGTCCATCCTCTGCATACTCAGGATTTTCAACCTCAAGAATAAGCCTGTTGCCGCTGTCTGCAATTTTTTCTTTGATTTTCCCAAGAAATTCAGAACCGATTCCGCTGCTTCTTTTTTCAGGAACTATTGCAAAATAATCAAGAAGAACGGTATCTTTTGTTCTGTCATTAATAAAGAAAGCATATCCTGCAAGCTCACCATTTTCATTGTAATATCCGTATACAAAATACATATCTTTCTTATACATATCAGCCTGTAACTCATCATTGATCAAGATCATAATGATGTCTGCTCTCTTTGCAGCTTCTGCTGCTGTATATACTTCAAAACCCTGCTTCTCAGCCTTTGCCCATGACTTACTGCCTTTGTAAAGACCGATAATAACGTTACATCCTGATTCCTTCGCATTCAATGCGTGAGCATGTCCCTGGCTGCCATAGCCGATAACTGCAATTGTCTTACCATCTAATGCTGATAAGTTACAGTCTTCCTGATAAAAAATCTTTGCTTCTGACATTTTAATAAATTCCTCCTGTTATAACTTAAGTTAAGTATTTCATCTGGGGTATCCCAGCTAAAACCATATTACTGATTTCTCTTATTGCCTCTTCTAAGGCCTGTAAGACCGGTTCTTGCAATCTCAAGAATCTGATATCCTACTAAAAGTTCAAGGAACGCATCTATCTTGGACTTATCACCTGTCAGTTCAAGCACCATAGAATCCATAGACACATCAATTACCTTAGCTCTGAAAATATCTGCAACAGATACAATTTCCGGACGCTGAATTTCGTTAACGGCAACTCTGACAAGAATAAGTTCCCTGCATACCGAATCCTCACGCTTAAGTTCCTTGATGTCAATAACATCCTCAAGCTTTGAAAGCTGCTTGATAACCTGCTCATGCACATTCTCATCGCCTTCAACAACAACTGTGATTCTTGATATATTCTTATCGCCTGTCACACCTGCTGTAATGCTGTCAATATTGTATCCTCTTCTGGTAAACAAACCTGAAATCCTGCTTGTTACACCCGCTTCATTATTAACTAATAAGGATAAAACCATCTGTCTCATTATTGTTCTACCTCATACATAATATTAGGCAACCGCCCATCTATTATATTTTAGCACAATTAATATTCTTGTCAATCAGTTTAGATTAACCATATACTTTTTTCAACCTGTCATATTCTATATTAATTGCATGAATTACTGAATCGTCGCCGTCCTGATTATCAGGATGAAATATTTTCATCAGTTCCCTATAACGCTTCTTTAATGCAACCTCGCTTCTCACTCCTTTAAAAAGAATATCCATACCGCTGTATGTGACCGTTGAAGTCCTCTTGTTTTTTCTGATTGTTTCAAAAGTACTTCGTTCTTCTGCCAGCTTATTTTTTTCAATGGCAAGATGTACATATTCTTCTTCAAGCGCCGCCAATTTCTTTTCAACAAGTTTAGTAGCTTCATCAAGCTGCACTATCTTCAATTTCGCAATGGATATTTTTTTATCCAAGGTATCATGTTTTATTCTGAATTCATGCTCAAGTTTACGTCTTTCCTCAAATATACGTTCTTTTTCTTCTGCAAGCCGTACATTTTCCCTGAAAAACCATTCTTTTGTATCTGCAAGTTCTTTATCACCGGCTATTTCAAATTCCTTGTTAAGCACCTGTTATGACACCTCTTCTTTTTGCTTTTTGTCTGAAAAGAGCAGTTTCAACAAAATCGGAGTTATCACCGAAGATACTATAATAAGTAAAATTACTGGTGCAAAATATTCCGGTTTAACAAGTCCTGAATCAAGTCCCTTCTGTGTGACAACAAGTGCAACTTCTCCTCTTGTCATCATACCGACTCCTGCAATTAATGACTCTTTCCATGTGTGTTTTGTAACTTTTGCCGCAAAGCCGCAACCCACTATCTTACCTGCGATTGCTGCTACAATAAATAAGCCGCTGAAAGCAAGAAGACCAAAAGTCATACTCGATAAATCTGTCTTAAGTCCTATGCTCGCAAAAAACAACGGACCGAAAAACATATACGAACCGATATTGACACGCCTGTCAACATACTCAGAATCTTCAATATTACAAAGGATAACACCTGCTATAAAAGCACCTGTGATTTCGGCAACGCCAAATACTTTTTCCGCAACATAAGAAAGTGCAAAACAGAATACTATACTTAAAATGACAATTCTTCTTCTATGTGGCCATCTTTTATCAATCCATGAAAACAGTTTGTAAAGAAGGAAGCCAAAGCAACCTGATGCTACAAAGAATAATACTGTTTTAAGAATAACCATTCCTATCGGTTCATCTGAACCACCCGCTGCTCCAAGTACTATTGAAAGCACCATAATTCCGATTACATCATCCACAATTGCCGCACTGACAATTGTAGTTCCGAGCTCTGTATCAACTTTTCCCAGCTCCTTAAGCGTCTGCACCGTAATACTTACGGATGTTGCCGTCATTATTACACCGATAAATACTGCCTGGAAAAACTTGGCTGTCCCGATTGCTTCAACTCCATACCAGAAATATCCTATAATTGTACCAAAAATCAGAGGCATAAGTACACCCATAAATGCCATAAATACAGCTACAGGGCCTGTTTTTACAAGTGTCTTTAAATTAGTCTCAAGTCCTGCCGAGAACATAAGAAGTACAACTCCCACTTCAGCAAATATCTGAATATATGATGTATTGCTGGCCCATCCAAGTATCGGTCCTACAAGCAATCCTGCAAGTATCTGTCCCACAACCTGGGGAAGTTTAAGTTTACGTGCTACCAATCCAAAAAGCTCTGCTGCGGCAAGTATAATTGCCAGGTCCTTTAAATTTTCATACATAACTATCACCATTTCCTTTTTTCTAAATTATATTTTATCCCTAAAACCGTATAATGCAAGCATTTTTTTAATAAGTGGTTATATATGCGTCTTTATATCCAAGTGCTTTCATCTTTTCCATCATTATGACAGCATTAATATGGATGGTGTATGCGCCTACCTGCACTCTGTAATGCATTCCATATTTTTTGACTATTGCCTGATATCCTGATTTTCGCATATGTTCCACAAGACGTTTCGCATTATTCTCCGATAAAAAAGAACCTATCTGTACCCTCTCATACTTTTCCTCCCCTATAGGAAGACCGGTATTAAGGTATGGTTCAGGATCAATGAATCCAAAATAGTCTTTATTATGAAGATTTATATTTTCCAATGACCTGTTGTATTTTCTTATCTCAAAATGAAGATGTGCACCGTAACTTATTCCTGTGTTGCCCATATATCCTATAACAGTTCCCTGATTTATTTCCTGTCCCTCATTAACTGTGACATGTTCAAGATGTCCGTACAATGTGACAAGATTGCCTTTGTGAAGCACCATAACGTAATTACCGTATCCCATTCCTTCTTTATCCAGTATTTTGTTGGTTCCGTCAAGGTAATTAACAACCTTAATAACTTTTCCGGCAGTATGAACCGTTATTTTTTCCAATCTGTTCTCAAATCTTACAATATCTATACCCTTTGACCAGCCCCCATGTTTACCAAAAGACCATGTTATCTGATTATCACCTGATAATAAAACCCTGCTCATAATAATCCCCTTTTTACCTATATATTTATAATATTCCCTTATTGAGAAATTGATAAGACATAAAAAATAAGTCTTACCATAATAAAATTATTTATTATGGTAAGACCCACAAAACCTGTAAACAGGTCTTTATTATAATTTAAATTAGAATTTACCGGCCTGTGCTGCTTCTTCGATAGAAACGGCAACTGCAACTGTCATACCAACCATTGGGTTGTTACCAGCACCAATAAGACCCATCATTTCTACATGGGCAGGAACTGATGATGAACCTGCGAACTGTGCATCTGAATGCATACGTCCGAGTGTATCTGTCATACCGTATGAAGCAGGACCTGCTGCCATATTATCAGGATGAAGTGTTCTACCTGTTCCACCGCCTGAAGCTACTGAGAAATATTTCTTGCCTGCTTCAAGTCTTTCCTTCTTGTAAGTACCTGCAACAGGATGCTGGAATCTTGTAGGGTTAGTTGAGTTACCTGTGATAGATACGTCAACATTCTCTTTCCACATGATTGCAACACCTTCCGGAACTGAGTTAGCGCCGTAGCAGTTTACTTTGGAACGGAGTCCGTCTGAATATGCGATTCTTTCTACTTCTTTAACTGTATTTGTGTATGGATCGTACTCTGTCTCTACAAATGTAAATCCGTTAATTCTTGAAATAATCTTAGCTGCGTCTTTACCAAGTCCGTTAAGAATAACTCTTAAAGGTTTCTGACGTACTTTGTTAGCCTTTTCAGCAATACCGATAGCACCTTCAGCGGCTGCGAATGACTCATGACCTGCTAAGAATGCGAAACATTCTGTCTCTTCTTCAAGTAACATCTTACCAAGGTTACCATGTCCAAGACCTACTTTACGTGTATCTGCAACTGAACCAGGAATACAGAATGACTGAAGTCCTTCTCCGATTGCTGCTGCTGCGTCAGCGGCTTTTCTGCAGCCTTTCTTAATTGCGATTGCTGCACCTACGATGTAAGCCCAACATGCATTTTCAAAACAAATTGGCTGAATCTTCTTGATCTGGTTATACACATCAAGTCCAGCATCCTTTGTAATCTTCTCTGCTTCTTCAATAGAAGAAATTCCATAGCTGTTTAAAGCTGCGTTAATCTGGTTAATTCTTCTTTCATATGATTCAAATAATGCCATCTGTTGTTACCTCCTATTCCTGTCTTGGGTCAATGATCTTAACTGCATCATCAACACGGCCATACTGACCCTTTGCTTTTTCCCAAGCTACGTTTGGTTCATCACCCTTCTTAACGAAATCTGTGAACTTACCAAGTGAAACGAACTGATAACCGATGATTTCATCATTAGCATCAAGAGCAATTCCAGTTACATAACCTTCTGCCATTTCAAGGTAACGAGGACCTTTCTCAAGTGTTCCGTACATTGTACCAACCTGTGAACGAAGTCCCTTTCCTAAATCTTCAAGACCTGCACCGATTGCAAGACCATCTTCTGAGAATGCTGACTGTGTTCTTCCGTAGATAATCTGAAGAGCAAGTTCTCTCATTGCTGTATTAATTGCGTCACATACCAAGTCAGTGTTCATTGCTTCAAGAACAGTAAGACCCGGAAGAATCTCTGCTGCCATAGCTGCTGAATGTGTCATACCTGAGCATCCGATTGTCTCAACTAAAGCTTCCTGGATAACTCCGTTCTTTACGTTAAGAGAAAGCTTGCAGGCTCCCTGCTGTGGTGCACACCAGCCAATACCATGTGTAAAGCCTGAAATGTCTTTGATTTCCTTGTACTGAACCCAGTTACCTTCTGTAGGACAAGGTGCAGCGCCATGATGAACGCCCTGTGCTACTGGGCACATATTCTTGATTTCCTGTGTGTAAATCATTATGTAACTCCTTTCGAATTGTAAAAAATCACTTTGCGGAGCACTTTAGTATCTGCCATAATACAGCTCCACAATTAGTCTTATAATCTCATATTCAGACAAAAATTTCAAGTGTTATATTGTATATAATTTTATTCAGTTACTTCGATTTTACGAATTGCCTTTGTACGGATTTCTTCACAAATATCGTTAATAAACTGTTCCAGCGGCTTCTGTCCTTCGTCTCCTAAAAATCTGCTTCTAACGGAAACTGCTCCTGTTTCCTGCTCTTTTTCTCCAACTACAAGAATATATGGAACTCTTGCAAGTCTTGCATCACGAATCTTATAACCAAGCTTTTCAGCTCTGTGATCTGCCTCTACATATATCTTGTGTTCACGAATCTTTGCGGCAACAGAATCTGCATAATCTGCATACTTATCAGATATAGGAAGCACTCTTACCTGTTCAGGACAAAGCCATGTTGGGAACATTCCGGCATATTTTTCAATAAGCCATGCAAGTGTTCTTTCATAGCATCCCATACTTGTCCTGTGAATGATGTAAGGTCTTACCTTATCGCCCTTTTCATCTATATAATACATATCAAATTGTTCGGCAAGGAGAGCATCCCACTGGATTGTTATCATTGTATCTTCTTTGCCATATACATTCTTGGCATTAATATCCACCTTAGGACCATAGAACGCAGCTTCACCGATATCTTCAACAAACGGAATTTTAAGTTCATTAAGAACATTCCTGATGTGCTGTTCTGTATCTTCCCATACTTCAGGCTTGCCAATGTACTTATTGCCAGGGTTCGCAGGGTCCCATCTTGAAAGGTGGTATGTTACATCTTCCTCAACTCCAAGTGTTCTTAAACAATACTGTGCAAGTGCGATACAATCCTTAAATTCCTTAACCATCTGGTCAGGTCTTACAATAAGATGTCCTTCTGAAATAGTGAACTGACGTACTCTTGTAAGTCCGTGCATCTCACCTGAATCCTCGGAACGGAACAGTGTAGATGTCTCACTCATTCTATAAGGAAGATCTCTATAAGATTTCTGAGTATTCTTGTAACAATAATACTGGAATGGACATGTCATCGGACGAAGCGCTAATACTTCTTTATCATTTTCTTCATCAGCGCAAAATCAATTGTTTTCATCGCTTGGGCGCA
>ERZ780141.2180-NODE-2180-length-10137-cov-4.271474_pt1 | contig 10137 bp, 7 predicted proteins | sample MGYA00433080_ERZ780141 | MGnify/ENA primary metagenome ERZ780141 (study PRJEB29588, sample SAMEA2154047) | human gut metagenome | biome: human gut; feature: human-associated habitat; material: faeces | place: Denmark | collected 2008/2010 ... | reverse complement strand
GTCTTACCGGCATCCGGGTGGGAAATGATGGCAAAGGTTCTTCTTTTTTCTATTTCTTGTCTTTCAGCATTATATCTGTTCAATTCATTTGTTATTTTTTCTGCTTCTTCTTTTGAATCTGTTAAAAATAACTCTACAGCCTCTTCTTCGTGCCCCATTCTTCCACAAGCATTTATTCTAGGAGCAACACCAAATGAAACTGCACTTGAATCTATTTGTTTTACTTTTATGCTTTCTAACAATTCTTTTAATCCTATATTTCTTGTTTGTTTTACAAGTTTTAATCCCAATTTTGAGATAACTCTGTTTTCATCTTCTAATGGTACTATATCAGAAATAGTTCCTATACATACTATATCCAAATATTTCAAATATGTTTCAGCTGGTAATTCCAATCTTTTAGATATGGCTTGCATCGTTTTAAATGCTACTCCAACTCCAGCTAGGCCTCTAAATGGATACTCATTGTCTTTTCTTTTTGCATCTACCACAGCTATAGCATTTGGCAATATTTCTGTTGTTTCATGATGGTCTGTAATAATAACATTTATTCCTAAACTATTTGCTAAATCTACTTCTTTATTTCCAGTAATTCCACAATCGACTGTTATTATTAGGTTGTATCCTTGGTCTGCAATTTTTCTTATAGCATTTTCATTTAATCCATAGCCCTCTTCTAGTCTATTCGGAATATAAATATCTGTGTGCAATCCTCTTTCTTCTAAATACCTTTTTAGCACAGTGCTACTTGTGATTCCATCCACATCATAATCACCATAAATAATAGTTTTCTCTTTTTTATTTATTGCTTCTATTATTCTGTTTACCGCTTTTTCCATATCTGGCATTAAAAATGGATCGTGAAAGTCATTTCGTGTTGGATTTAAAAATATTTCTATATCTTTATTAGTAGTTAAATTTTTATTAGCTATTATCCTTGCCACTAATTTACTTATTTTAAATTTTTCTGAAATTTCTTCTACTATTTTTTCATCTACATTGCAGGCTTCCCATTGCTTGTTCAAAGTTTTTCTCCTTATTTCTATTTACTATAAAGATGCCATTTAATTTTACTATTCCATGGCATCTTACTTACAATATTTTATTCTTCTTCCATTGTTGCACGAGGTTTCATTAATGGATATAATACTACATCTCTTATGTTGTCACTATTTGTTAAGAATTGTAAGAATCTGTCGATTCCTAATCCCCAACCAGAAATAGGTGGCATTCCATATTCCATGGCTCTTATATACTCATTATCAATGCTCATTGCTTCTTCATCACCATTTGCTTTTAGTTTGCTTTGTTCTATTAATCTTCTTTCTTGCTCTCTAGCATCTACCAACTCTGAATATCCATTTATTATTTCTTGTCCATTTACTACTAATTGGAATCTATCTGTTAATGTTTGGTCTTCATCATTGCTTCTAGCTAGTGGTGATAAATCTATAGGATGTTCTGTTAAATATGTTGGATTAATTATTTTAGGTCTACTTACTTTCTTGTATAAAGTATCTATTAAGTTTCCTCTTCCTAATTGTTCCAAATTATCTGCTTCTAATTTTATCCCTTGAGCTTTAATCTCTGCAAGTAAGCTTTCTGCTGTAGGATATTTATTTATATCTATACCACAATCTTTTAGAATTAAATCTCTAAAAGATACTACATCCCACTCTCCTCCAAAGTTTATCTCTTGGTCTCCTATTTTTATATTCAAATTGCCATTATATAATTTTTCTAGTATATAAATAACCATTTCTCTTAAGAATTTCATATTATCTTTATAGCACCAGTAAGCACTATATCCTTCAACCATTGTGAAATCTTGTAGGTGGTTTGCATCCATTCCTTCATTTCTAAAATCTCTTGCTATTTCATATACATTTGTGAATCCACCTATTATCAACTTTTTCAAAGTTAATTCTGGTGAAATTCTTAAATATACATCCATATCTAAAGCATTGTGATGTGTGATAAATGGTTTTGCTGTAGCACCTGAAGCAGTATTTTGTAATACTGGTGTATCTACCTCTAAGAATCCATGATTATCTAAAAATTCTCTCATTAATCTTATAAATTTTGTTCTTAATATAAATCTTTTTTTAGTTTCATCATTCATTATTAAGTCAAGATGACGCTCTCTATATACAGCTTCTATATCTGTTAATCCATGAAATTTTTCTGGAAGTGGTCTTAATGCTTTTCCTAAAAATGTATATTCATATACTTGTAAGCTCTTTTCTCCTGCTTGTGTTGTAAATATATCACCTTTTACTCCAATAAAATCTCCTATATCTATTGTTTCATGTAAGAATTTGTATATTTCTTCTCCTAAGTCATCTCTTTTAATACATAATTGAAGATGACCCTCTAGGTCCCTTAAGTCTATAAAGCTAATTTTTCCTAATTTTCTTTTAGACATTACCCTTCCTGCTATAGAAACATTTTTAGTTCCATCTTCTAAATTTCTTGCTTCTATGATTGTATGTGTTAATTCATATCTTTCTGGATGTACATTTATCCCAGCATCTATTAATTTTTGTTCTTTCTCTTTGCGAACTTGCATTAATTCTTTTATATCCGCCATTTTTATTCCCTCTTTTATAAAAATTTTATGTAACTATTAAAACACAAAAAGCCTTGAAAGTCAAGGCTTTGCATGTTATTTAGTTATCCATTTTACTAAATCTAAATTTGCCACATCAAGAATCTTATCACTCTTTGGCATTACTCTAAATGTATATCCATAATTTCCGCCAGATACCAATTCTATAGTTGCTTTATATTCATATTCTTTAGCCTCATCATTTGAATCAATCAATGTCATTGGAATTATTGAAATATCATCTACTACTCCATTATCTCCAATTTGGCCATAGTAAACTTGTGCTTCTATGCTATCTACTGAAATATTCGGTAAGTACACTTTTGCTTTTACTTCTATCTTATTTCCAGCATCAATTGTAATATTATCTAGATTTCCTTTTTCTTGTTTTATTACAATATCATTCCAATTTCTATATAAATTATCTTTCCAATCATTGTATTCTGCTACAACTGATAAATCAGTATAGTATTTATTATATAAATTGCACAATGGCATGTAGAATTTATTTGTATAATCTATTAGCATTCTTGCTGTGCTGTATTTTCCACCTGTTGTTATAATAGATCTTTTCATTATTTCCATCCATTTTTTAGAAATTCCGTTTTTATCTTTCTCATAATATGTTGGAATAATTTTGTTTTCTAGAGTTTGGTATAAGCTTTCGCTATCTGCATTATCTTGTTCTTCATATGAAGAATATTCTGCATTTGTTCCTATTGTCCAACCATTCTTTTGGTCGTATCCTTCTGCCCACCAGCCATCTAAAACACTAAAGTTTATAACACCGTTTACAGAAGCTTTTTGTCCGCTAGTACCAGATGCTTCCATTGGTCTTCTTGGATTATTTAGCCATACGTCAACACCACTTACTAGGTATTTAGAAATTGCCATATTGTAATTTTCTAATAAAAACACTCTACCTTTGAATTGTGGTTTCATTGATATTTCATGTATGTATTTTATTAAATCTTTTCCACCTTGGTCTGATGGATGTGCTTTACCTGCAAATATTATTTGTACCGGTCTATCTGTGTCGTTTAATATTTGCGTAATTCTTTCTAAATCTTTAAATATTAATGTTGCTCTTTTGTATGTTGCAAATCTTCTAGAAAATCCTATTGTTAACGCATTTGGATTTAACTGGCTTGTAATGCTATTGATTTCATCATACCTATATCCACATCTTTTTAATCTATTAGTGATATTTTCTTTTACTAATTTTAATAGCTTTGTTTTTCTTTCCATATGGGCGGCCCATAGTTCCTCATTTGGAATATCATTTATTTTCTTCCATGTTTCATCATTTTGTATATCATCTTGCCAATATGGTTTTAAATATCTATTGTACAATTTCTTCATATTTGGGGCAAGCCATGTGCATGTGTGAATTCCATTTGTTACATAATCAATTGGTGATTCATTTGCAGCAATATTAGGCCATACATCACCAAATAACTCTCTTGAAACAGCTCCATGAAGCTTACTAACACCATTCTTTTTACCTGAAAACCTTAATGCTAGTATTCCCATATTAAATCCTTCTTTTGAAATATCAGCATTTGGCTTCATTCCTAATCTAAAAAATTCTTCCTTTGTAATTCCTAATCTATCCCAGTATCCATTAAAATATTGCTCTACTAATCCAATTGGGAATATATCATTTCCAGCAGGAACTGGTGTGTGTGTTGTAAATACAGTTTTTGATGATACTATTTCTTCTGCCATATCCAAAGATAATTGCTTTTCTTTTATAACATTTTTCATCAATTCTAATATTAAAAAGGCAGAATGTCCCTCATTCATATGATATACAGTTGGGTTTAAACCTAGTACTTTTAGTAAGTTAGTTCCACCCATGCCTAAAACAATTTCTTGCTGTATTCTTGTTTCTTGGTTTCCTCCATATAATGTTGAGGTTATACCTCTGTATTCTGGTATATTTGCATCTATATCAGAATCCAATAGATATAAATTAACTCTTCCAACTTCTATTTTCCACACTTTTAAATATAGCTTCTTCTTTGGCATTTTTACATATACCAACAAATCTTTTCCTTCTACATCTTTTACTGGTTGGATTGGCAGGTTATCTATGTCTATATCTATATACTCTTCTTCTTGAATTCCATATCCATTTATTCTTTGATGAAAGAATCCTTTTTTGTATAGTATCCCCATTGCTACCAATGGTATTCCTAAATCACTAGCGGTTTTTAAATGGTCTGCTGAAAGTATTCCTAAACCTCCTGAATATATTGGTAAAATTCTATCCAATCCATATTCAGCAGAATAATATGCAATTAAATCACTTTTATTATCTGGATAATTTTTAGTAAACCATGTGCTTTTACTGTTTATATAATCTTCAAAGTTTTTTACTACTTTATCATAATCTTTTAGGAAATTAGTGTTTACTGATATTTCCTCCAACTTTTCTTGAGAAACTAACTTTAAGAACTTTACTGGGTTCTTGTCAACTCTTTCCCATAAATCTCCATCTATTTGTTTGAATAATTTAAGAAAATCTGTATTCCATGCCCACCATAAGTTATTCGCAATTTTAGATAATTTTTCTATTCTTTTTGGTAGTTGAGGAGTAACAGTTATTTTATTAAATACGTACATTTTTAATTCCTCCTTAGTTTTCTATCTGCATTTTTTCCTTTTTAAAGTATAACAATAAAAATTATATATTTCAAGGAAAATATATAAAAATTGTCACTTATGTGTCACTTTTTTTATAAAATTATATGCTATAATATGAATGTAAATATTAATAAATGGAGATTTAAATATGAAATTTTTTAGGAAATTAATTTTGCTTTTATTAATCACAATTTTATTGATTGGTGGAGTTTGCTACATCAACGGAAAAAAATTGTATGATGAAAAAACTTCTGAAATAAGCTTATCCAATAAAGTAGCTGAGATAAAAAGCAGTGACTCTTTTGTATCACTAAATTCACTACCTGTTTATTACAAAAATGCCGTAATTGCAGTGGAAGATCACAGATTTTATAAACACGGAGCTGTAGATCCCGTAGCTATAGCAAGAGCTATTTATTCAAATATTAAAAGCTTAAAGTTTCGTGAAGGTGGAAGTACTATAACCCAACAAACTGCTAAGAATTTGTATTTCATTTCTGAAGATGATGTTGTTAGTAGAAAAGTAGCTGAAATATTATTAGGAATGGATTTAGAAAAAAACTATTCAAAAAATGATATATTAGAACTTTATATTAATACAATTTATTTTGGAGATGGATATTATGGAATAAAGCAGGCATGCAATGGTTATTTGAATAAAGAACCACAAGATATGACTATTTCAGATGCTACTATGTTGGCAGGTATTCCAAATGCTCCAAGTGTATACGCTCCTACACAAAATCCAGATTTAACAATAAGTAGACAGCAAAAAGTAATTTCTTCTATGGTAAAATATAATTACCTTACACAGGCTGAAGCTGATGGAATAGTTTTATATAGAAAGAAATAGATGCTACATTTTGTAGCATTTTATTTCTGGTTTTAGATTACATTTCTTTATTATTTCTTCTTCTGATAGTTTTCCTTCTTTTCTGTAGTAGTCAGCTATTGCTGATTTTATTGCTTCCTCTGCTAAAACAGAACAATGCAATTTTACTGGTGGCAATCCGCCTAATTCGTTTACTACTTCTTTATTTGTTAATTTTAATGCATCTTCTACAGTTTTTCCTTTTATCAATTCTGTAGATACACTGCTTGTAGCTATTGCTGCACCGCAACCAAATGTTTTAAATTTAACATCTGTTATTATTCCATTTTCTATTTTAAGATACATTTTCATTATATCCCCACATACTGGGTTACCTACTTCTCCAACTCCACTTGCATCAGGTATTTCTCCTACATTTCTTGGATTTGAATAGTGTTCTATTACTTTTTCATTGTATGGTTCCATACATTCCTCCTTATTTATTACTTTTCAAAAAATCTTCATATAATGGTGACATATTTCTAAGTCTTGCTACTATTTCTTCTAGATTATCTAATAAATAATCTACTTCTTCCTTTGTATTATATTTTCCTATTGTTATTCTTAATGACCCATGAGCTATTTCATGTGGCAATCCTATTGCCAATAATACATGTGATGGATCTAATGAGCCAGAAGTACATGCACTACCGCTTGAAGCAGATATTCCTTTTAAATCTAAGTTCAAAAGCATTCCTTCTCCTTCAATATATCTGAATGATATATTGCTATTTCCTGGAAGTCTTTTTTCCATGCTACCATTTATTTTTATATATGGTATTCTTCTTTCTACTTCCTTTACATAATAGTCTCTTAATTCTTTTATTTTGCTTGTGTGTTCATCTAATTCATTATATGCTTTTTCAATAGCCTCTCCTAATCCAACTATTGCTGGTACATTTTCTGTTCCTGCTCTTTTATTTCTTTCTTGATGTCCACCATTCATAAATTTTTGGAATTTTATGCCTTGTTTTACATATAAAGCTCCTATTCCTTTAGGACCATAAAATTTATGTGCTGATAATGATAGCATATCTATATTCATAGCTTGTACATCAATTCTTACACTTCCTACTGCCTGTACAGCATCTGTGTGAAATATTATTCCATTTTCCTTTGCTATTTTTCCTATTTCTTTAACTGGCTCTATAGTTCCTATCTCGTTATTGGCGAACATTATAGATATCAAAATAGTTTCTTTCTTTATCGCTTTTTTCAATTCATCTAATTTTACAAATCCTTCTGAATCAACATCTAGATATGTTACTTCAAATCCTTCTTTTTCTAGTTGTTTGCATGTTTCTAATACTGCAGGATGCTCTATTTTTGAAGTAATTATATGATTTCCTTTATTTTTATACGCATATGCAATTCCTCTTATTGCAGTGTTATCACTTTCACTTCCTCCTGAAGTAAAATATATCTCATTAGGCTTGCAATTAAGTATCTTTGCAACTTTCTCTCTTGCATCTTCTACTGCTTTTCTGCTCTCTCTTCCTATTTTATATATACTAGATGCATTTCCATATTCGGTGCAAAAATATGGCATCATTTTCTTAAATACATCTTCATCTAATTTTGTTGTTGCACTATTATCAAAATAAATATTTTCCATATACTTTTATGATTTTAAAATCATATCTCCTTTCTTTTTTCATACTTCTACAGTAGGAATTATACGACTATATTCCTACTTTGTCAATAGGAATTAATAAAAAAATATATAGAAGGCTATTTATACGCCTCCTATTTTAATAAATCTGCTAATGTTTTGCTATCAACATAGTCTTCTATCGCTTCATCAAGACCTTTCCAAAACGAGAATGTTTTGCATTTTTCTTTCCTATCGCATCCCTGTTCTATACAGTCAATCGGTTTTAAACTTCCCTCAGCAGCTCTTAATATATCGCCAACTGTATATTTCTCTGGTTTTTTAGTTAATTTATAGCCTCCTGAATTTCCTCTACTGCTATTTACATAGCCAGCTTTATTTAGCAATGAAACTATTTTTTCTAAATATTTCATTGAAATTTGCTGCCTTTCAGAAATATCTTTTAACGATATATATTTTTCCGATTCATTTTGTGCTAAGTCTATCATTACTCTTAAAGCATATCTTCCTCTTGTTGATATTTTCATATTCTTTCCTTCTCTCAAAATCTATATTACTCTAGCTAAATGTACTCCAGAACAAGATGCCATCATTAACCCTCTTGTTAATCCGCCGCCATCTCCTATTGAGTACAACCCTTTTACACTAGTTTCAAAATTTTCATCTATATTTACTTGGTTACTATAAAATTTTATTTCTGGAGCATAAAGTAAATTATCTGGGTTTGCAAAACCTTCTACAACTTTATCCATTCTTCTTATGAATTCTAGTATATCAGTCATAGTTCTGTATCCTATAGCAAAAGTTATATCCCCTGCTATTGCTGACTTTAATGTTCCTTTAACACTATTATTTTTTAGTTCTTCTTCCCAAGTTCTTTTTCCTCTGTATATATCTCCCAACCTTTGAACAAGTACATTTCCATTACCTAGTTCGTTCAAATTTTTAGCCACATTTCTTCCGTACTCTATTGGTTTATCGAATGGATAATTAAAATGATGCGATACTAATATTGCTAAGTTTGTATTTGTGCTCTTCTTCTTATATGAGTGACCATTTACTAAATTCAAATCATTATCATATACTTCTGAAGATACAAATCCACTTGGATTTTGGCAGAATGTTCTTACTTTATCCCCGAAGGGTCCTGGCCTACCTACAAATTTTCCTTCATACATGTATCTATTTATATTTTTCATTATTTCATCTGGCAATTCGTATCTAACACCTATATCAACTACTCCTGATTCTGTTTTAATATCATGCTTAGCACACATATCTACCAACCAGTTAGCACCTTTTCTTCCAACAGCAATAACAACTTTATCTGCATATATTTCTTGCTCTTGCTTATCTTTTAATCTGTGAATTTTAACTCCTTTTGCTTCATTATCTTTTATGATTATATCTGTTACTTCTGTTTCAAACATCAGCTCTACATTATTTTTCTCTAAATAATATTCTAGCTTTTTATAAAGTTCATGAGCCTTTTCTGTTCCTAAATGTCTAATTGGAATACTTATTAAATCTAAGCCTTCTTTTTTTGCTTTAGCTTTTATTTTTCCAACTTCTGTTTTATAATCTACACCTTCTAATTTTTTATCCGCACCAAATTCAAGATATATCTGATCTGTGTAATCTATTAATTTTTTAGTTTCTTCCACTCCCAAATATTCTTGTATATTGCCTCCTACATGGATTTCATTATCTTCTGGATCATATAAAGACAATTTTCCATCAGAAAACGCTCCCGCACCAGAAAATCCACTGGTTATATTGCAAAAAGGTTTGCATTTTATGCATTTTCCTATTTCTTCAAGCGGACAATTTCTATTTTCTACTCTTTTGCCCTGTTCTATTAATAAAACTTTTTTATATTTTTTTAGTTTAATTAACTCATATGCTAAAAAAATTGAACTTGGTCCCATTCCAATAACTATTACATCATATTTGTTATAATCCATAGGCACTCTCCTTACTTTCAACTCATATACAGATTATCAAATTAGCAAGTAAAAAACAAGTATTTTTTCAAAAAAAGCTCACATCTGTAACTTTGCAAGGTAGATGTGAGTTTTCTCAATATATCTGGCAAAACCACGTTTGTGGATTGTCATTTCCTATATTTATTATACACAGATAATATAAAAAAGTCAAACATCTTTTTCAATTTTTTTAATTTATCTTGATTCATATCAAACAAAATAAGCATAGCTTCTGCTATGCTTCTTCTGGTGGGCAGGGATGGATTCGAACCATCGTACTCAAATGAGAACAGATTTACAGTCTGCCGCCTTTAGCCACTCGGCCACCTGCCCGTATAATATTTAATATAAAAAAATGGTGCGCCCTCAAGGATTCGAACCTTGGACCCACCGGTTATGAGCCGGTTGCTCT
>ERZ780141.2177-NODE-2177-length-10151-cov-2.186906_pt1 | contig 10151 bp, 8 predicted proteins | sample MGYA00433080_ERZ780141 | MGnify/ENA primary metagenome ERZ780141 (study PRJEB29588, sample SAMEA2154047) | human gut metagenome | biome: human gut; feature: human-associated habitat; material: faeces | place: Denmark | collected 2008/2010 ... | reverse complement strand
GGGTATTATGAACAAATCGCCGTACGGCAGCAGTATTAACTGGGGTAACGACTGGGCCGGAGCTCATCTGGTGCAGGATATTGCCTTGAAAGCATTTAATGTACAACCTACTATCTCTTGGAAAATCATGGACCGGTTAAGCATCGGTGCGGGTCTGATGATGGAGTTTGGTAACATCACCCTCAACCGTGCATTGATCGGTCCGGGCGCCATGACGAATATGGCCAACAGCATGATGGGACCGGTTTTGGAAAAATATCCGATGTTCAAGCCGATGGTTGAACCGATTCTGACTGAAATGCAACGCTACGATGATGCTTCGGCAGCTTCGGTTTCTTTGGAAGGGAAGGCCGGACTGCGGTTAGGTTTCAATGTAGGTGCCATGTTCGACATCAACGATAAATTTACCGTGGGTCTCTCCTATCGTTCCAAAGTAACGGCGAAAGTAAAAGAAGGAGATATCAGCCTGCGGTATGCCAACAAAGAACACCTGGAAGCCTTGTTGGGCAATGTCAATCAATTGATTCAGACGGCTGCTGCCATGGGCATTCCGAATTTGCCTCAGAACGGCATTCATGTGCCTCCGCTGGAAAGCGGTACTTTCTCGGCCGAATTGCCTTTGCCCGACAACTGGAATGTGGGTTTAACTTATCGCCCCACCAACCGTTGGACGGTTTCCGGAGAAGTACAGTTTGTTGGATGGAGTGCCTATAAGTCTTTGGATGTCAACTTTGAGCCGGCAGCCGAATTAGGTCAGTATAACATCAAGGCGGCCAAAGAATACAAGAATACGCGCATCTACCGTATCGGTACGCAATTTGCAGCCACCAACCGGTTGGATGTACGTTTCGGAGCGTATTATGACGAATCTCCGGTAAAAGATGAATATCTGAATCCGGAAACGCCCAGTATGAACAAATTGGGTATCACTGCCGGATTGAGCTTCCGACCGATCCAGCCGCTGTCTGTTGATTTTGCCTTCTCGTATGTGACAGGCTTCGGCCGTGACGGTTCATACACGGATACCGACCTGTTAGGTTTACCGCGTACTTTCAGCGGCCACTATAATGCCTATGCCCTGATGCCCGCTATCGGAATTTCATACAATTTCTAAAATAATGCCGATTCTTCCAAAATCGGACAAACGAAAGGACAGCTCGCCGCGAGTTGTCCTTTTTTATTTCTGCTACTTAGCAATATATCATACTTATAATAATGTATCTTTTCATGTAATGTTCATAAGCGACGAAAACTCATTTTTATTGATATGATTTGATTGCTCTCTCTCTGTTGTGCAAATTCGCTACTGCTCTGTTCCGAGTTTGCACAACTTTTTATAGATCTTGTTTATATATAAATGATTCTTTTAATATACTTTACTTGTAGGAAACTACACATCCCTTGTTGAATTCAACAGGTGGCTTTGTCGGAATCAACATACCCTTTGCTGAAAACAACTACTTTTTCCCCTAAAAACGGCCATGAAGACAACCACACATGGGCATTTTCACGGTAAAAACCTACATTATTACTGTAGAAACCCGGATTATTACCGCAAAAACGCCCATTATGTCTACAAAAATGGCAATTTTGACTGCAAAAAACCGTAATAAGTACAGCTGAAAGCCACTTATGATGACAACTTTTATTTGAGTGGAGAGGAATATTTTATCATATAGCTGTTTAAACTATTGATAAAAATCGAGTAATCACGGTGAAAGCGGTCTCGCGTCAGGAAATAATTGAATAAATTCTTGGGTTTACACACCCCTTCCAGCACTTCGTCACAATAAGCAATAAAAGCCTGATGAATCGATTCGATCCCATAACGGGTTTCCAGATCCAGAAAACCTCGTTTCTGCTGGTTCGTCAATGCCACTGTTGTCGGATGCAGCTTACGGGTCGGCTTTATATCCAGCTTTCCATTATTATACATTTCCCGTCGTTCGTTCAATGTCTTTTCCAGCATCTCCCGGATTTCTTCAATCCGTTTTTCCTCCTGATTTTTCTTGGGCTTTTCCTTAACAGCCGAAGGACACAGAATTTTAAACTCCTCATCAGCATGATATTCCATATAAGCACGCATCGCCTCGAGCAACGTCGATTTTTCCCGAACCAACTTAGTCAGCACCTCTTCTTCGGTCAGTTTCTGGAAATTCACATAAAAATAACGGATCTGTCCTTCCGAATTCGGCATCTTGTCAACATAGGTTTGCAGAAACCCCATTTCCTCAAACTTCTTGATGATTGCCTCATAACGGGTCCGTTTCACACGCGTCTCCTTCTCGATCCGTTTTTGGGAATAAAAGAATCTTTTATAATGAAATGATATGGCTTTCACGACCAAAGAATCAAAAATAATCAATTCGTCGGGTGACAACAAATAATCATGCACGCGTAATACATTCGTGCATAGAGGACAAGCTGGCGCTTCATCAGTCTCCAGTGCTTTCATAGTTACTTATTTTTAATTAAACAATAAGTAAAAATAAAAACATTTTTTTAATCTGGCAATTATTTGAGGAAGAAAAGTGGCAGTCACGCAAAAAAAATTCATGCCTGCCAATTCCTGAAAACACGCCGGCTTTTCATCAATTTACGCCGGCTTTTCAAGGAAAAGCCTATAGGTTTGAAAATGGATTCCCGTCGGTTTTAAAATAGATTCCTATTGGTTTCGGTTCCGATCCTCGTATGTTTCGTTTCAAACATAAATTAAAAGAAGATCCTTCGGCTTATTTCCGGAAAATCCGTTAATTTTATCCCGCAAATAATCCTATATCACGATGAATAAGAAAGAATATATCCAGGCCAACCAGGAATGGCTGGCGGCAAAGGCACAGGAAGAAGGCGTTCGGGCACTTCCGAAAGGTATTTATTATAAAGTATTATCGAGCGGCAAGGCTGATGGAAAACATCCTACGCCGAGAAGCATCATCACGGCCCATTATACCGGATGGACGATCGACGGGAAGGAATTTGACAGCAGCCGGGGCGGCACACCGATTGCTTTCCGCCTGAGCGATTTGATTGAAGGATGGATCATTGCCATGCAGCAGATGTGCATCGGAGACAAATGGGAAATCTATCTTCCGGCCGAAATGGGATACGGGAAATTCTCGCAGCCGGGTATTCCCGGAGGTTCAACCCTCATTTTCGAGATCGAATTATTGGGCATTGCCTGAAAGGGGAAATAACGTTTTCCCCACTTATTTCCCCTGACAGACAATCGGGATGGTTTCTATCCCGTCTGATATTATTTCAGTCCCAGTTCATACAGACAGGCTTCCACTTCGCGGTCACTGCCCATGTGTTTGCCCATATCGTCGGAAAGCTTCACGCATTCGCGCCACGGCTGGTTTACGTTCATCTTGCAGCGGGCCAGTTTCATGACGACATTCGACGGCTTGTAACCCGCGTCGTTGGTCAGATTCGTTCCGATTCCGAAAGCACAGCGGATTTTTCCTTTACAATATTGCTGGATACGCAGGGCCTTGTCGAAATCGAGGGCGTTACTGAAGATGATCGTTTTGGTAGTCGAATCAATGCCAAACTCCCGATAGCGGCGCACCAGTTCATCTACGAAGGTATATTCATCACCCGAATCACACCTGACACCATCAAACAACTTGGCCTGCTTACGGCTCAGGTTTGTCAGGAAGGATTCCGACGTATATGTATCGGCCAAAGCCGTTCCCAGATCGCCGTCATATACATTCACCCAGTTTTCGAGCGCCATGTAATTGGCATGCTTGTACCCAAACTGAGCTCCGTGGAACATAAACCATTCATGCGGATGCGTACCCATCATTTTCATGTTATACTTCATGGCGAAATGGCAGTTGGAAGTACCCGTACAATAGAAAGAATTCTCATTCAGATAATTAATCACGGCATCCTGAACTTCCAGTGAAAAACGGCGGCGCGTGCCGAACTCTGAAAATGATAAGTGGTTCTTATTGGAAAGCTCTACCTTCTCATACAACTTGGCCAGCATCTGTTCCTTATCGGCCACATTGCCCGAGATCAGATTCTGTATTTCGGTGACAATCGCCAGCAGAGGAACCTCATACAGCGTTACCTTATATAAATAATCGGTCACTTCAATATGAAGATGCTTTTCCTCGTCCAGAAAAATCTGAATCTTTTCCGGATCAAAGCGGAATGATGAAAGCCATTCCCAGTAGACACGAGGCACAAAGCGGCAGTGCGAACTCATATACTCGAGTTCTTCCGGCCGTAAATGTACCCAAGCCAGGTCGTGCACTTCTGCCTTGAGGCGGGAAACGAATTTATCCGAACAAATGGTTTCGTCGCGGTCTTTAAAAGTAAATGTACCCCAGGCGTTAGGGAATAGCTTCACATATGCATAAGATGTGGTAAACTTGTATAAATCTGTATCCAAAAGACTGTTTATAATCATAATCCAATGAAATTTTTATTCTTTTTGTAAAAATACTTCAAGTTTCTTTATGGTTGTTCATTTTCCGATAAAAATTCACCTTTCAAACAAAAAAACATAGCAAAACATTTGCAGAAACAAATAAAAGCATTACCTTTGCAGCGCATTTGAGAGAAAATGCTAAACAATACAACATTGTTGCCCAGGTGGCGGAATTGGTAGACGCGCTCGTTTCAGGTGCGAGTGGCTTTGCGGTCGTGCAGGTTCGAGTCCTGTTCTGGGCACACAAAAAGGTCGATTCACGAGAATCGGCCTTTTTTTATTTCCTCACCCGCCTGTTTTATCCGTTTTCCTTCCAGAATCCATAGGCACACGTAGAAACAGAATCCCAAAAATTCCGTAAGTTTGCCGGCAAAAATAAAACGCAACATGTACAAACCCTATCTCATTCTTTTAATGGCCTGTTGTACTACCTTGGGCTGGAGCCAGGAAAAATGGAAGAATCCGCTGGAATTTCCCCTCTACCTGGCCGGTAATTTCGGTGAGCTCCGGGCCAACCATTTTCATTCAGGCATTGATATGAAAACACAAGGCGTAACGGGCAAAGCCGTTCATGCCGTACAAGACGGATATGTCTCGCGCCGGTCAGTCCGTGGGGATACGGAAACGCCCTGTATCTGTCTCATCCCGACGGAACGACGACTGTTTACGGGCATCTCGATCATTTCATTCCGAAGATAGCCGATTACATTCATCAGCAGCAATACAAGCTCGAACGGTTTCAGGTAGATTTAACCCTCACACCCGATCAGATACCGGTCAAAGAAGGTGAGATCGTTGCTTACAGCGGAAACACCGGAAGTTCGGGAGGACCGCACGTCCATTTCGAAATCCGCGATACAGAAACAGAAGAGGTCATGGACCCGCTGCCCTACTACAAGCACCTGATCAAAGACAGCAAACCGCCCAAGTTTGCCGGCATCCTGATCTGTCCGCAACCCGGCAGCGGCATTGCGAACGGGAAAACCGGGGAAACCGAACTGAAGGTCACTTACGACGCCAAACAGCGCCCGGTGATCAATGCCCAGATCACCGCCTGGGGAAAAATCGGTTTTGCCGTCAAAGCCAACGACTACATGAACGAAACGGGCAATGTGTACGGTGTCCGCCGAATCAGGCTGTCGGAAGGCGACGAAACCCTCTTTCTTTCTGACTTGGACCGTTTTGCCTTTTCAGAAACGCGTTACCTCAACAGCCTCATCGATTATTCTTATTGGAACAAGCACCGTTCGTTTTACACCAAATGCTATATCGATCCGGGCAACCGGCTGCGGTTCCTCTCGGCCAAGAACCGGGGAATCATCGATATACAGGAAGAAAAGACATATACCTTTACTTTCACCCTGACAGACGATTTCGGTAATCAGACCCAGTTAAACCTGAAAGTCGTCGGGAAGAAACAAGACATTCCAGAAACGAAGACTGCCGCAAGCGAAGTGTTTCACTGGCACTGCAGCAACCAGTTTGGCGCTAAGGGTATCCGGCTGTTCATCCCGAAGGGAAATCTGTATACAGACCTGAACTTCGTCTATCGGGCCAAAGAAGAAGCCGGCCGACTGGCCGACATCCACATCCTGCATAACGAACCCGTTCCGCTTCATCAAAATGCCAAACTGTCTTTACGGATCTTACGCGATACTATCGCCGACAAAAAACAATACGGCATCGTACAGTGGAAAGGGACACGGGGCGCATGGATAGGCGGCACATACAGAAACGGATGGATAGACGGAAACATCCGCGAGCTGGGTACTTACACCATTGCGGCTGATACCCAGGCACCGGGCATCAAACCAATACAGCCCGCCCAATGGAGCAAACAGCGCACCATCCGCTTCCAGCTGACCGACAACCTGAGTGGTGTCAATACATATAAAGGAACCATCGACGGGAAATTCGTGCTCTTCTCGATGAACAACCGCTCCGTCATCAGTTGCCAGCTCAACAAGGAACAGGTCAAACCAGGAAAACATCAGTTGCACCTGGTCGTAACCGACGCTTGCGGAAACACGTCGGAATATAACTATTCCTTTGCCTGGTAAAGAAATAGATACACTTTTTTACGAAAAAGATTGGAGATGACTGAAAAATTTGTACATTTGTTTCTCTATAAATTTAGAAAGGAAATTCAATCAAAATAACATTGTGCAAGACATGGAAAACAATGAATTATTACAAACAGTAAGAAGTAAGGCACAAGGATGGCTTACTGACAGTTATGACGCTGAAACAAGAGCAGCTGTACAAGCTTTATTAGACAAAGAAGATCCGACGGATCTGATTGAAGCATTCTACAAGGATCTGGAATTTGGAACCGGAGGTCTGCGTGGTATTATGGGTGTAGGTTCTAACCGTATGAATATCTACACAGTAGGTGCAGCTACCCAGGGATTATCCAATTACCTGAAGAAGGAATTTGCAGATCTTGGCCTGATTAAAGTCGTTATCGGCCATGATTGCCGTAATAACAGTCGCAAGTTTGCTGAAATATCAGCAGACATCTTCTCTGCCAACGGCATCAAAGTGTATTTATTCGAGAGCCTGCGTCCGACACCTGAAATGTCTTACGCAATCCGCAAGTTAGGATGCCAGAGCGGTATTATCCTGACAGCTTCTCATAACCCGAAAGAATACAACGGTTACAAAGCTTATTGGGATGACGGAGCTCAGATGATATCTCCGCACGACAAGAATACAATTGCTGAAGTAAATAAAATCCGTTCAGCCGCTGATATCAAATTCAATGGCAACAAGGAGCTGATTGAAATCATAGGCGAAGAAATCGACAGCGCATTCATCAATGACCTGACGACTTTGTCTCTGTCAAAAGAATCGATCCAGCGCCATCATGACATGAAGATCGTCTATACACCGATCCACGGAACAGGTGTCAAACTGATTCCGCGTGCCCTGGCTGCTTTCGGATTCACGAATATTATCCATGTTCCGGAACAGGATGTTGTCAGTGGTGACTTCCCAACTGTTGTTTCTCCAAACCCGGAAGAACCGGCAGCTTTGGCCATGGCTGTTGCAAAAGCCAAAGAAACGGATGCTGAGCTGGTATTGGCTTCTGACCCCGATGCCGACCGTGTAGGTGCCGCAGTCAAGAACAACGAAGGCGAATGGGTATTGCTGAACGGTAACCAGACAGCCCTGATGTTCGTGTATTATCTGATCACCCGCTGGAAAGAACTGGGTAAGATCCAAGGTAAGGAATACATCGTCAAGACGATTGTAACGACTGAAACGATCAAGACCATTGCCGACCGCAACGGTGTTGGTTTCTATGATGTATATACCGGATTCAAATGGATTGCCAACGTCATGAAACAGAACGAAGGTAAGTTGAAATATATCGGTGGCGGTGAAGAAAGCTACGGATTCTTGTGCGAAGATTTCGTTCGTGATAAAGACGCCGTTTCAGCTTGTGCCGTATTGGCTGAAATCGCTGCCTGGGCAAAAGACCAGGGCATGACCATGTATCAGTTGCTGCAGAAGATCTATGTTGAATACGGATTCTCAAAGGAAAAAGGTATTTCTGTCGTAAAGAAAGGTAAGAGCGGTGCTGAAGAAATCGAAGCAATGATGAAGCATTTCCGCGAAAACCCGTTGAAGGAAATCGCCGGTTCAAAAGTAACTGCCTTCTATGATTATTCTACATTGAAAGGCATCGACTATCTGGAAAACGAAACACTGACACTGGATATGCCGGTTACTTCGAATGTTCTGCAGTTCTTCACAGAAGACGGAACCAAGGTTTCTATCCGTCCTTCCGGAACAGAACCGAAGATCAAGTTCTACTGCGAAGTACATTCTAAAGTAAACAGCGTAGATGAACTGCCGGCAGCCGACAAGGCAGCTACCGAAAAGATTGAAGCCATCAAAGCTTCTTTAGGTATCTGATAACCAAAGATCATCTCTTATAAAGAAAAGCCGGGAGTTCTTCTTCCGGCTTTTTTATTAGATTATTCCGCCGAATTTCCGTAAGTTTGCAATGTCGAATGACAGTATTTCAACCGTAATCCTATTTTATGAAAGAGAATGAAATGATATTCGGCATTCGTGCCGTGATTGAAGCCATACAAGCAGACAAGGAAATAGACAAAATCCTGATCAGAAGAGATCTGCAAGGAGAATTGGCCAAAGAACTGTTTGACGTATTGCACGGGACAGCCATTCAGGTACAACGGGTGCCACAGGAACGGCTGGATCGTTATACCCGTAAGAATCATCAGGGCGTAATTGCGTTTATATCAGCCGTTACTTACCAAAAGCTGGAAGATATCGTTCCTTTTGTCTACGAACAGGGTCGCGATCCTTTCATTGTCTTGCTCGACGGCGTGACGGATGTCCGTAACTTCGGCGCCATTGCCCGTACGTGTGAATGTGCCGGCGTAGACGCCATCGTCATTCCGGCCAAAGGAAGTGTGAGTGTTAATGCTGACGCCATCAAGACTTCGGCAGGAGCTTTGCACGTATTGCCGGTATGCAAAGAGAAAAGCATCAACCAGGCCATCCGCTTCCTGCAACAGAGCGGAGTGAAAGTCTATGCGGCTTCCGAAAAAGCGGCCGAGAATTATACACACATCTCCTACGACGGTCCGACGGCCATCGTCATGGGAGCTGAAGACACCGGCGTATCCTACGAAAATCTCCGCATCTGCGATGCCATGATCAAGATACCGCAATTCGGAACGATCGGTTCGCTGAATGTATCCGTGGCTTCATCCATCCTGATATATGAAGTCGTACGCCAGCGAATGAACAAAACAGAACATGAACAATCATAAATATAGACAACAATGAAAAAAGTAATTGCAACAACCAAGGCACCGGCAGCTATCGGTCCGTATAATCAGGCTATTCAGGTAGGAAACATGTTGTTCGCTTCAGGCCAACTCGGCTTGGATCCGGCCACAGGCAATTTTCCCGAAGGCGGTGTAAAAGAGCAGACCATCCAGTCATTCCAGAACGTAAAGGCAATCTTGGAAGAAGCCGGTTTCTCGATCAACGACGTGGTAAAGACAACGGTATATCTGGCCGACATGGCTGATTTTGCCGCAATGAACGAAATCTATGCTTCTCAGTTTGAAGGTGATTTCCCGGCCCGCTCGGCTGTAGCCGTAAAGACACTGCCGAAAAACGCTTTGGTAGAAGTAGAAGTGATAGCTGTTAAAGCATAATAGCGAACATCTCTCCTCATAGGAAAAAGGCGTGCCCCCAGCATCTGTAATAAGCTTGTGGCACGCCTTTTTTATACAATCTTCTCTCCTATCATGACCGGCTTTCCAAACTCACTGGTTTCAAAAGCGATTCCCGGGAGTTTTCCAATCAATTCCCGTATCTTTTGATTCCAGTCTTCACCGGAAACGCATCAGGGGAATTTAGGATAATCTTCAAACCGCGGACGACGCTTTTCCAGGAATGCTTTTCCGCCTTCCTGCGCTTCATCCGTGAGGTAATACAACATCGTGGCATCGCCGGCCAATTCCTGAATACCGGCCTGACCATCCAGCTCAGCATTCAATCCGGCCTTGATCATTCGCAAAGCCAACGGACTGTGCTGCATCATCGTTTCAGCCCATTCCACCACTTCATCTTCCAGTCTTTCCAGAGGCACTACCTTATTCACCATACCCATTTCATAGGCTTCCTGCGCTGTGTACTGGCGGCACATGAACCAGATCTCGCG
>ERZ780141.2175-NODE-2175-length-10166-cov-2.256058_pt1 | contig 10166 bp, 8 predicted proteins | sample MGYA00433080_ERZ780141 | MGnify/ENA primary metagenome ERZ780141 (study PRJEB29588, sample SAMEA2154047) | human gut metagenome | biome: human gut; feature: human-associated habitat; material: faeces | place: Denmark | collected 2008/2010 ... | reverse complement strand
GCTATCGGGAGCCGCAGATGCACTATACCGGAAGTTCCGTTAAACAGCACTCCGCTGCACGATACTTCTTTCTCGTGCTTGTAAATGCCGTAAAAATTCTCGTTGAAAAGAAGAGCAAGATACCTGCCCGATACATTCTTGAACTCCGTGCGGTGAAGATTACTCACAGAGATGATTTCATCCTGCTCCATCTCTATTTCCACATGGTCTACTATCAATGTCAGTTTGCCTTCCTGGACCCATATAAACTTATACAGACTACCATTGTCACAGATGACCCTGTCTGTGTGAAACGCTTCAGTCAGTATCATCGTTTCCTGCAAAGATGTATCGTATGCGTAATTCATCATGGCTAAACTGTTTTGTGCATTTCTTTCTGTTGGTTTATACAAAGATAGTGATTTTCACTTATATTAAACCACCCTGTTATTGCACAGTCCAGAAGCAATACACATAATTAACAATCTGATTTACAACGCATAGCACATATCACAATGTAAAGAGGAGGCAAAGTATCAGAAAGAAAAAAGGAATTTTTGCCATCATTTTAGGAAATCTAGCTATGATATAACCCTACAGGGAATTCGTCAACCATTAAAATAAGCGTATCTTTGTGCCAAGAGATTTCCTTCTATAATCTAGACGAAAAAGAACACTTGATTCTTTTAACCTGAACTTTGGACTTTGATTTTCTCCCAATAAGGATTTCTCTCATAATAAATTCAGATTTTATCCCGCCGGGAGGCAAGATAAGGTCATGCAAAAAAATCTCCCAAAAAAAGAAGAGGGTGTCCGCCATTGAAACGGACACCCTCTATTATGTGTATAATCCACATTGCCTGAAACCATTTATTTCCCTGTTTCCCCCATCGTGTTTGCAGGTTTTTCAATACCTTCGCTTGTAGCACGTTCTTCCATACGCTGGATACGTGCGTCAAGATCGGGATGAGTAGAGAACAACTGATTCAGCTTGCTGCTTTTCTGTGCTCCTGCCTCTTCTTGCAATTTTTTCAATTTCTGGAATGACAATGCCATCGCCCAAGGATTCTTACCTGCTTTCTTCAGAAATTCGTAACCGTAATCATCGGCGGCGCGTTCCTGTTTTTGTGAATAAGTAGCATTGACCAATGCCTCTCCCAAGTCACCCAACTGGGAATCTGTCAGAGCAGCCGCTTTTCCTCCTTGTGATGAAATACCATCTTTCAATGCCGATGTCAGCAATGCGGTACGGAAACCGTTCTTTGAGTCTTTGTGTGCCACATGGCCTACCTCATGGCCTATTACCCCCAACAGTTCTTCGTCTGTCATGATATCCATCAATGAAGAGAATACCCGCACACTACCGTCTGCACAGGCGAACGCATTTACATCAATCACATAATATACTTTGAAATTCAGCGGCATCCCTTCCACTTCGGTCAACCCTTCAGTCAGTTTTTTCAAACGGACAGTATACGGATCATCGTCTGCACAAACCTGATTATGCTTATCCATCCAGTCAATGTACTCCTTTACATACTCTGCCATCTGCTCATCGGTCAAAGTCACCGCCTTTGCAGCCTTCACGGCTCCCCCCACTGCCTTCTTCAAATTAAACTGGGCCATTGCAGGAGTTACCCCCGCCAAGCATAACAGCATGACGGCCACCTTTAATAATGCTTTTTTCATTTTTGTGTGTTTTAGATTAAACGCTTCATTTTATTTCTTAAGAAACGGTACAAAAGAACACATTTTTATTCTATCTACCAATCTTTACAAGAATATTTTTGCCAACGCCCCGCCTCAAGCACCCGCCGGAAAGTGAAAAGCCATCGCGAATCCACTTCGCGATGGCCCTTACCCATTTTATATACACCTTTAAACAAAATGATACCCACGCCCTAATTCACTAACCCCTTGCGGGCATGAGCTGATCTTTTTCTTATTTATTTGCACGGGCTTCCGCAATGTAGCCCAATGCTTCTTTACATTTTGCCGTTACATACGCCCAGTCTTCCGCGGCTACCTTGTCGCCAGGGAACAATTTAGAACCCATACCCACACAGAACACACCTGCCTTAATCCAAGAAGTCAGATTTTCCTGAGTCGGTTCCACACCACCGGTTACCATCAGTTTAGACCAAGGCATCGGAGCCAGCAGACCTTTAACCAATTTTGCTCCCAATACATCACCCGGGAATATTTTGCAAAGATCGCAACCTACTTCCTGAGCGAAACCCACCTCGGACACGCTTCCGCATCCCGGAGTATAAGCCACCAAACGACGGTTGCACACTTTAGCGATTTCAGGATTGAACAACGGACCTACCACAAAGCAAACACCCAATTGCAAGTAAAGAGCGGCAGTAGCAGGATCAACGATAGAACCTACTCCCATAGCCATTTCAGGACACTCCTTTGCCGCGTATTTCACAACTTCCGCAAATACTTCATGAGCAAAGTCACCACGGTTTGTAAATTCGAATGCACGAACTCCACCGTCATAACAAGCTTTCACTACTTTCTTTGCCACTTCTGCATCTTTATGGTAGAACACAGGAACCATGCCGGTTGAACCAATCTTGTCCAACACTGCTATTTTATCAAAACGAGCCATAATGTTATATTTTAGTTTAAATGAAAGATAGGAACACAAATGATACAAATAAAACATGTATCAAAAATTTGCGTTATTTGCGTCATTCGTGTTCCTATAAAAAACAAATTTAGCGTTGTACACGTCCGCTGGCATCGCCACCGGCCAATGCTTCCACTTCGTCTACAGATACCAAATTGAAGTCACCGTTGATAGTATGCTTCAAAGCAGAAGCGGCAACAGCAAATTCAAGGGCGGCACCCTGATTCGGTTTGGTCAGCAGACCGTGAATGATACCTCCGGAGAATGAGTCGCCACCACCTACACGGTCAATAATCGGGTTGATGTCATAGCGTTTTGATTCATAAAATTCTTCTCCGTTATAAATCATAGCCTTCCAGCCGTTGTGAGTAGCCGAGAATGATTCGCGCAAGGTAGAAACCACATATTTAAAGCCGAATTCTTTTGCCATAGCCTTGAAGATTCCTTTGTAACCTTCCGCATTGGTTTCACCGGCTTCCACATTCGCTTCCGGTTTGAAGCCCAGACAAAGTTCGGCATCTTCTTCGTTACCTATACATACATCTACATACTGCATCAACGGTTTCATGATAGACTGTGCTTTTTCTTTTGTCCACAGTTTCTTGCGGAAATTCAAGTCTACAGATACCGTAACGCCATGACGTTTTGCAGCTTCACAAGCCAGTTTGGTCAGTTCGGCAGCCTTGTCAGAAATAGCCGGAGTGATACCCGACCAGTGGAACCAGCCTGCATCGGAAAGAATCTTTTCCCAGTCTATCATGCCGGGACGTAAAGTGGCAAAGGAAGAGCCTTCACGGTCATATACTACATTGGAGTTACGAAATGCTGCACCGCTTTCCAGAAAGTATAATCCCATGCGTTTCCCACCATAAATAATGCCGTCTGTACCTAATCCGTAAGCTTGGAGTGAGTTTACGCAGGCTTGTGCCATTGCATTCTCGGGAAGTCTGGTAACGAATTCTGTGGGGATGCCGAAGTTGACCAGTGATATGGCTACATTCGCTTCACTTCCTCCATAAGTAGCAATAAACTCGTTTGTTTGGGAAAAGCGCTGGAAATTGGGGGCGGTCAGCCTTAGCATTACTTCTCCGAATGTAACGACTTTCTTGTTCTGGGTAATAGCTCTTGTATTCATAGTATGTTTTTAATCAGTATGTTAATTTGCACGAAGATACGATCAAAATTTTATATAAGTGCAAGAAATGTATAAAAATAGCCTTCTCTATTCTATATGGAACAGATAGAATAGAGAAGGCTATTTTATTTATTCAATATTAGTGGTTTATTTATTGAATCGTATTTTTAGTTTGGCAAGCATATCCTGTGTCATGCTGTCTAGATCATATTCCGGTTTCCATCCCCATTCCTCACGGGCACAAGTGTCGTCCAGTGAGTTCGGCCATGATTCGGCGATAGCTTGACGTAGCGGATCTACTTTGTACTCCATATGGAAGTCGGGCATATACTTCTTTATATTGTTATAAATAATTTCCGGATCAAAACTCATTGAAGCAATGTTGAACGAATTGCGATGAATTAGTTTGTCGGGATTCGCTTCCATGATTTCAATGGCTGCACGTAAACCGTCAGGCATATACATCATATCCATGAATGTACCGGCTGCAATAGGACATTCAAATTTTTCACCTTTTACAGCCGAATAATAGATGTCTACAGCATAATCAGTGGTCCCGCCACCCGGAGGTGTGACATACGAAATTAATCCGGGGAAACGAACGGAGCGGGTATCTACGCCAAAACGGATATGGTAATAATCGCTCAGTAATTCTCCTGATACTTTTGTAACGCCATACATGGTACGCGGATTACGGATAGTGTCTTGCGGGGTCTTGTCTTTAGGGGTGTTGTTGCCGAAGACACCGATAGAACTTGGGGTAAATACGGCGCAACCCATTTCGCGTGCTACTTCCAATACGTTGAACAGGCCTCCCATGCCTATTTTCCATGCTAGTTGAGGTTTGGCTTCTGCTACAGCCGATAGTAAGGCTGCCAGGTTGTAAATGGTGTCGATGTTGTACTTTGATACAGTTTCGGCAATTTGTTGTTCGTTGGTGATATCTACGATGGCAGAAGGGCCTGATTCTTTTAATTCCCCTTTAGGCTCGGCACCGGGAATATATCCGGCTACGATATTACCATTGTAAATACTTCTCAATTTCATGGTTAGTTCCGAACCGATCTGACCGGTGGAGCCGATAATTAATACATTTTTCATAGTTTGCTATTTGCTTTAAGTTTTCTTTTGGAAGCAAAGATAGATAGAAAACTGCATATTTTATCAAAATTTTCTCTATAATTTAATCGGATATCAAAAAAAAATAAGAACTTTGTCAAGTCAGACTGATTTTTAAACTTAAACTATATACTTAATAAAAAAACAAAGCTATGTATGGTAAAATGAAGGAGTTCCTTGCGAAGGAACTGGCTGATATTAAGGCAGCCGGATTGTATAAAAATGAACGTATAATTACCACACCTCAGCGTGCGGACATCAAGGTGAATGACGGAGAAGATGTGTTGAACTTTTGTGCCAACAATTATTTAGGTTTGTCAGATAATCAACGCTTGATCAATGCTGCCAAAGAGGCGATGGACACACATGGCTTCGGTATGTCTTCCGTACGCTTTATCTGTGGAACTCAGGATTTGCACAAACAGCTGGAAGCTGCCATTTCTGATTATTTTAAAACAGAAGATACTATACTTTATGCAGCTTGTTTTGATGCTAACGGTGGTTTGTTCGAACCGCTGTTTACAGAAGAAGATGCTATTATTTCAGATGCGTTGAATCATGCATCTATTATAGATGGTGTACGCTTGTGTAAGGCAAAACGCTATCGTTATGCCAATGCTGATATGGCTGACTTGGAACGTTGTTTGCAGGAAGCGCAGGCACAGCGTCATCGTATTATTGCTACAGATGGTGTATTCTCGATGGATGGTAATGTGGCTCCATTGGATAAGATTTGTGAACTGGCGGAAAAATATGACGCGTTGGTAATGGTGGATGAATCTCATTCGGCCGGTGTGGTAGGTCCTACAGGGCATGGCGTGGCCGAACAGTTTAATGCATACGGGCGTGTGGATATCTTTACTGGTACATTAGGTAAAGCATTTGGTGGGGCAATGGGAGGATTTACCACCGGTAAGAAAGAAATTATTGATATGTTGCGCCAGCGTTCCCGTCCTTATTTATTCTCTAATTCTGTAGCTCCTGCCATTATCGGTGCTAGTCTGGAAATGTTTAAGATATTGAAAGAAAGTGATGCTTTGCATACTAAGCTGATGGATAATGTGAATTATTTCCGTGACAGGATGCTGGCTGCCGGTTTTGACATTAAACCAACTCAGAGCGCGATTTGTGCTGTGATGCTTTATGATGCGAAACTGTCTCAGGATTTTGCCGCCAAGATGCAGAAAGAGGGCATATATGTAACCGGTTTCTATTATCCGGTTGTTCCGAAAGGACAGGCACGTATCCGTGTCCAGTTGTCTGCCGGGCATGAAAAGGCACATTTGGATAAGGCAATTGCTGCATTTATTAAAGTGGGCAAAGAACTTGGGGTGATTAAATAAGCAGATTTGAAAGCTATCCAGTAAAATAAGAGCAGTAAACGGTTGTATAACAATTGTTTACTGCTCTTTGTAGCCCCGAGGGGAATCGAACCCCTATCTAAAGTTTAGGAAACTTCTATTCTATCCGTTGAACTACAAGGCCCCTTTATGGGTACAAAGGTACTTCTTTTTGTTAAAATGGCAATATGAAAGATTGAAAAATGTCTTAAGTGGGAAGAAAATAATCCTTTCTTTGTTGTTTTGTTGTTTTTTGTCTGTTTTTTATAATCTAATAATGTTGTTATTCTGCTATAAACTTTCATGTTGTTCATAAAACATGGATAAAAATAATAAATTGTAAAAATGAATCGTTTTTGATACTGTCATAATGATAGGAATTTATGCTTTTAAACAGGTAATTATCTCTGCTTTTTCTTAGCTTGGAAATAAATAAACCTTTAATTTTGTACATTTTGATATTCAAACGTAGTTTGATAGCGGAATATTTTGTCCTTTGACAGAACTTTCCGAACTTTGCAAACAGTGAAATTTTGTAACCCTAAATAATAAGTTATGGCAGATGAAATGATAGTCAAGGAGTTGGACCAAGTGGTGGTCCGTTTCTCAGGCGACTCAGGCGATGGTATGCAGCTGGCCGGAAATATCTTTTCTAATATTTCGGCTACAGTGGGAAATGATATCAGTACATTCCCCGATTACCCGGCGGATATACGTGCCCCGCAAGGTTCGTTGACCGGTGTGTCAGGTTTCCAGGTGCATATCGGTGCGGGTAAAGTTTTTACCCCTGGTGACAAATGCGACGTGCTGGTCGCAATGAATGCCGCTGCATTGAAAACACAATACAAATTTGCGAAGTCCACAGCTTGTATCATTATTGATACAGATTGTTTTCAGAAATCAGATCTGGACAAGGCGGCTTTCAAAACAGACAATCCGATTGAAGAAATGGGTATTAAGCAGGATGTAATTGCTGCTCCTATTTCGCAGATGGTGAAAGATTGTCTGGCAGATACAGGCATGGACAACAAGTCAATGTTGAAATGTCGTAATATGTTTGCTTTGGGATTGGTCTGCTGGTTGTTTAATCGTGACCTGGCGGTTGCTGAAAATTTCTTGCGCGAGAAATTTGCAAAGAAGCCGCAAATAGCTGAAGCGAATATTAAAGTGATACACGCCGGATATGATTATGGTCACAATACGCATGCGTCTGTGGATCATACTTATAAGGTGGAAACTAAGTCTAAAGTACCTGGAAAGTACATGGATATCAGCGGAAACAAGGCTACGGCTTATGGCTTAATTGCTGCTGCCGAGAAAGCAGGTCTGCGTTTGTTCCTGGGATCTTATCCCATTACTCCGGCAACAGATATTTTACATGAGCTTTCTAAACATAAATCATTGGGAGTGACTACGGTTCAATGTGAAGATGAAATTTCAGGTTGCGCTACGGCTATCGGTGCCTCGTTTGCAGGTGCGTTGGCAGCTACTTCTACTTCGGGACCGGGTGTTTGTCTGAAATCAGAGGCTATGAATCTGGCTGTTATTACAGAATTACCATTGGTGGTTATTAATGTACAGCGCGGCGGTCCTTCTACTGGTTTGCCTACTAAGTCTGAGCAAACAGATTTATTGCAGGCTTTGTTTGGCCGTAACGGTGAATCTCCTATGCCGGTCATTGCCGCAGCTTCTCCAACTCATTGTTTTGATGCTGCTTATGATGCTTGTAAGATTGCCTTGGAACACATGACCCCGGTGGTGTTGCTGACTGATGGTTTTGTAGCAAATGGTTCCGGTGCATGGAAGTTGCCTGATCTGGCGAACTATCCGGCTATTAACCCACCCTATGTTACTCCGGAAATGAAGGATAATTATACTCCTTACAAGCGTAACGCCGAAACAGGTGTCCGTTATTGGGCATTGCCGGGACAGGAAGGTTATATGCATATTTTGGGAGGCTTGGAAAAAGACAGTGATACAGGTGCTATTTCTACCGAGCCTGAAAACCATAATTTGATGTGCCGTTTGCGTGCCGAGAAGGTTGCTAAAATTCCAGTGCCTGATGTTAAGGTGCAAGGCTGCGTAGAGGATGCAGATTTGCTGATAGTAGGTTTCGGTGGAACTTACGGTCATTTATATTCAGCAATGGAGGAAATGAACCATGCGGGCAAGAAGGTTGCTTTGGCACATTTTGTTCATTTGAACCCGCTGCCTCACAATACGGCAGAAGTGCTGAAGAAATATAAGAAGGTAGTCGTGGCTGAGCAGAATCTTGGTCAGTTTGCCGGATATCTCCGTATGAAAGTGGACGGATTTGTTCCTTATCAGTTTAATGAGGTAAAAGGCCAGCCGTTCGTAGTCAGCGAGTTAGTTGATGCTTTCACTGAGATTTTAAATAAATAATAACCGTAAAGAAAGTAAAGACTATGAACGAATATACAGCAAAAGATTTCAAAAAGGGACAACCTCGCTGGTGTCCGGGTTGCGGTGACCATTTTTTCTTGGCTTCGCTGCACAAAGCGATGGCTGAATTGGGAGTGGCTCCTCATGATACTGCCGCATCCCTGGCCTCTTCTGCCAGGTTATACCCCTCGGCCTCAATCCGGATGTTCCAGCCGTCTGCCTTATTACATGAATACATATGCCATGCAGACTGTGCACGGTCGTGCGGCAGCTATTTCTACAGGCTGCAAGGTGGCTAATCCGAAGATTACTGTCTGGCAGATTTCAGGGGATGGTGATGGGCTGGCTATTGGTGGAAATCATTTTATACACGCCGTTCGTCGTAATATCGACTTGAATATGATTTTGTTGAACAACCGTATATATGGTTTGACCAAAGGACAGTATTCTCCGACCTCTCCCCGTGGATTTGTTAGCAAATCATCTCCTTACGGCACTGTGGAAGATCCGTTTCATCCGGCTGAATTATGTTTTGGTGCGCGTGGGCGTTTCTTTGCCCGTGCGGTAGCTACGGATGGTCCTGGTACAGTGGAGATTCTGAAAGCTGCTGCCAATCATAAAGGTGCGGCTGTATGTGAAATTCTTCAGAACTGCGTCATTTTTAATGATGGAACACACGAATCAGTATATACGAAAGAAGGTCGTTCAAAGAATGCCATTTATTTGGAACACGGTAAACCGATGTTGTTTGGGGTAGATAAAGAATACGGGCTGATGCAGGAAGGTTTCGGGCTGAAAGTGGTAAAGCTTGGCGAGAATGGTGTGACGGAAAAAGACATTTTAGTGCACGATGCTCATTGTATGGATAATACTTTGCAGTTGAAACTGGCATTGATGGAAGGACCGGATTTTCCGGTTGCGTTAGGGGTGATCCGTGATGTGGAAGCGCCTACTTATGATGACGCCGTTAATGCACAGATTGAAGAAGTGGCCGCAAAGAAAAAATATCATAATTTCCAGGAATTACTGATGACAAATGATATTTGGGAAGTGAAATAATATTTTCATTTTCCCTGTAGGAACCGGATCTACAGAGTTGTTCTAAAAATTAAATGGTTAGTAATAGGCAGTGAATAATTGCCGGTTACTAACCATTTAATTTAGAATTTTAGTGTGTAAGAGAACACACCTGAAACTGTCCTTATAGTTTGAGCTTTAGAGTTTCTCGCCGAATGATAAATCACCGGCATCCCCTAACCCCGGAACAATGTATTTGTGCTCGTCCAAGACAGGGTCTATGGCGGCACACCATAATGTGACATCATCGCCGGGAAAAAGTTCTGCCATATGCGCTACCCCTTGTTGGCTGGCAATGACACAGGCCATCTGCAATTTAGCTGGTTTGCCTTTGGTAAGGAACGCTTTCCAGGCAAGTTCCATGCTTTCACCGGTGGCAAGCATGGGATCAACGAGAAGCAAGGTTCTGTCATTCAATGAAGGAGCGGCGATGTATTCAATGTGTACATCTACAATACGGTGTTCATCATCTTTG
>ERZ780141.2172-NODE-2172-length-10172-cov-2.531976_pt1 | contig 10172 bp, 7 predicted proteins | sample MGYA00433080_ERZ780141 | MGnify/ENA primary metagenome ERZ780141 (study PRJEB29588, sample SAMEA2154047) | human gut metagenome | biome: human gut; feature: human-associated habitat; material: faeces | place: Denmark | collected 2008/2010 ... | reverse complement strand
ATTGTGAATGGTATTGTGTCTTTTGTGCTATAATTGTCTTTTGTTTTTGTCTCATCTGCAACTGTTTTTATTATTTGTGGTTTTGTTGCTTTTACTGTTACTGCCATTGAATCTGGTAACTTCCACTCTTTTGCTGTATTATCAAATTCTGGTGTTAAGTTTATTACTGATGGTGTATAAACCATATATCCATTTTCAATTAAAATTAAATATGTTCCCATTTCACATCCTGTGAATGTAACACTTCCTGTTAATTTTTCATCTGTAACAGGATATGATGCTGTTCCTGTTGCTGTTTGTGTTTTTGCTGTTAATGAAACTGTTCCTCCTTTTATAGCTGCTGATAATGCACTATAAAATACTTTTGCTTCATCTGAATTACTTGTTACGTTTTTGTAAAAGTTTTCTGGGTCTGAATATGCTGAATAATTAGCATCTACCCATGTTTTTACATTGCTATTCCATGTATATGGTACAGCTTGTGGTTGGTCAGCTGTGTAATCATAATTAACTGTTGCTAATTGATATGCTGATACTTTTGCTCCTGCTTCTATTCCTGAAACAGTAATGTCTTTTGTGTTTGTTGTAGTTGTAATGCTTGCATATGCTGGCAAGTTTAATCCCATTAGCATTAAAACTGTTACAATAGCTATAACTATTGTTTTAAAACTTGTTTTTTCTTTCATTTGTTTATTCTCCTCTTCCTTTTATTTCTCGCATTTATTAAAATGCATTTTTTTGCTCCTGCTAAAACTCCTAAAGCAACTCCTATAGATAATACCACTATTCCTATTTGATAATAGTTTTTCAATCCAAAGCCTCCACTTGTATCCATACACGTTAAAGTCATATATCACCGGATCGTTCAACTCTTCCTTTGAACCGTAAACCCACTCATACGTATCATCCCACGGCGAAGCACACTTCTGCAGACTGTACTTATATCCAAAATTGGAAAGAGCCTCTACAGATTCAGAAAAAATTTCCGGAACCTTCAGTATAACAATTGTGAAGCCCCAAAAGCTCTTCTGACCATTTTCATCCTCCAAATAAACCGGATTGCGCACTGCTATACCATATCCGCCCTGCTTCAGCTCCAATGGTCCCTGCATAATTACAGTGTCATTATCCCTCGCATAGCGCGAAATCTCTCCCCTGTCACTATCATTTATCAGATCAATCTTACTGGATTCATTACTCTCCTCTGGATATATTTCAGTCACAACTCCATTCGGTGCTATCTGTATACTCTGAATCGAATCGTCCATCATATTTGCTGCAATATCATAAAACTTATTTATATTTCCATCACCACTTATGACAACCTGCTTTAAGGTATCGGTAACTCCTATTCCCTCCATAAGCTCGCCATATATACGCTCCGTATATGTCATCGCATTGAGCTTTGCATTTGTCCTGTTCTGCTGTTCCTGACTCTTGCCGACTACATATATAGCGCCGATTAACGCACACATACCCAATATAAATACCACTGCCGGAACAATGAATCTCTTTTTTAGCTTTTTCATTTGTATCACTTCCTAAAATCAATGCCTATCTGTTCCATATGATTTTAATATTATAGCTTTAAGATAAGAAAATGTCTATAAATTTACTTAGTTCATATCAATATTTTTCAGTTGCTCACCCGCTCGAGGAGGCAAATACTTTCTACATGCGTCGTATGAGAAAACTGATCAAATGCCTGCCACTTCATGAGTTCATACTTCTCTTCACACAGTATCTTCAAATCCCTTGCCAATGTTGCCGAATCACAGCTCACATATACAATCCTCTCCGGTGACATCGCAAGCATTGTGTCCAGACACTTCTCATCACAGCCCTTTCTTGGAGGATCCACCACAACTACATCTGGCCTTGTCATATCATATTCTTTACTGTCTGTTGAATCGTTATCAGATTGTACGCCTGTCTGTTTTTTATAAAATGCTGGAACAACTTCTTCTGCCTTGCCAACAAAAAACTCTGCATTATCTATATTATTAATCTTAGCATTATTCTTTGCATCTTCTATGGCCTGTGGTACTATCTCAACTCCATATACCTTACCAGCTTTCTTTGCAAGGAATAATGATATTGTTCCAATGCCACAATACATATCCCATACGCTTTCATTTCCTTTAAGCCCTGCAAACTCAAGTGCCTTGTTATATAAAACCTCCGTCTGCTTAGGGTTAACCTGATAGAATGATAGCGGTGAAATCTGAAACTTTATATCTCCTATATAATCCTCAATATATGGTCTTCCGTAAAGAGTTATACATTCTTTGCCAAGAATCACATTCGTATCTTCTTTGTTTATGTTTACAACCAGTGATGCAACATTTAACTTAAGTTTCTGTATAGCTTTAACCAGTCCGTCTGCTGCCTCTTTTCTTAGCATTTTCTTAGTCACAAGGCATACCATAACCTCATCTGTATGATATCCTGTCCTTACAAGCACATGCCTGACTGTTCCTTTATGTATATTTTCATTATAAGCACGTACCCTGTATTCCTTCATCCATTCTTTTACAGCGTTAAGTATAAATGCATTATCTCTATGTCCAAGCATACAGTCATCATCAGGACATGCAATAATCGAATGTGTATGTCCTGCATAAAAGCCCATGACAATATTTCCGTCTTTGTCCGTTCCCACAGGAAACTGGGCTTTGTTTCTATACCTGTATGGGTTGTCCATACCGATAACAGGAGGTACTTCTATGCCACTAAGCCCACCGAGCCTTATAAGATTGTTCTCTATAAGATGTCGCTTGAATTCAAGCTGTCTTTCATAGCTCATTGCCATAAGGGTACAGCCCCCACAGGCTTTCGCAACAGGACATTTCGCTTCAACACGGTCCTTTGAAGGTTCTATTACAGACATCAGCCTGCCGTAGCCATAGTTTTTATTAAGCTTTGTTGCCTTTGCAATTACCCTGTCTCCGGGAATTGTATCCTTTACAAAAAGAGCGTAGCCATCTATTCTGCCTACGCCCTCGCCGCTCATTGTCAGATCTTCAATTAATAGTTCATAATCGTTATTTTTCTTTATTTCCATATCAGATAATTGTTTTCCTTATATTACTGTCTAACATTTTGTTGAAGCCGGTCCATTCACCGTTCTGTCCTGCCGGAGTATTAAGTGCTTCCTTGAAAGTCTCTAATTTGGCATCCATATCATCGGCGAAATGAAGTGCAACTGCCTCGGCAAGAGCCGGTTTCTTAGGAGAACCGTATTCAAACTCGCCATGATGTGCAACTATGCAATGCTTTAATTCACGCTCCAGCATAACAGGGAATCCGTCTATCTTATCTGCTGCCTTGCCGATAATTTCGCATCCCATTACAATATGTCCAAGAAGCTGTCCGTCATCAGTGTAATCGTTTTCAGGAAATGCGGAAAGCTCATACACTTTGCCTATGTCATGGAAAAGTGCTGCCGTAAGCAGTAAGTCCTTGCTGAGATATGTATAATTGTCTGCAATATAATTACATATTTTAACGACTCCCAGAGTATGCTCAAGAAGTCCTCCGATAAATCCGTGATGAACTCTCTTTGCAGCGGAATGTTTCTTGAAATTGCCGATAAATTCTTTATCCTCCACAAAGAAGCTGTTAATAAGGGATTTAAGATGCTCATTCTGAACCTTAGACATTATTTTAAGAAGTTCATCATACATCTCCTCAATATCCCTTTCGGAGCATGGCATATAATCGCTCTCATCATAAGAACCTGCTTCCGCTTTGCCCGCATTTGCCACGTTAAGCTGTAATGCTCCGTTAAAAACCGTTACATCGCCGTTAAGCAGTATATAATCCCCGGATTCAAAATCATCCCTGATTCCCGGTGAGTTGGGATTCCATATTTTACCGTCAAGATTGCCTGTTTTATCCTGTAAAGTAAGATTGATGTAATCTTTACCATTCTTGGTTGTTGCCGCTGCCTTTACCTTGCAAAAGTATATTCCGTTGACTCTTTCGCCTTCATTTAATGTGTTAATATACTTCATAAAAAATTTTCCTTTCACTATTCAATACGTCTTATTCTACACCAAGCACAAGGTTAAATTCAATCTCTTTATAATCTTCCCTGCCCCGTCTTTTAATAGTGACGTTGACATTATCTCCCGGATTATTTTTTTCAAGCTGCATCATAAAACTTTCCATATTGTTAATTTCGGTTCCGTTAATCTGTGTAATCACATCACCACTTTGTATTCCTGATTTGTATGCGGGAGAATTGGTCTCTACAGCAGAAATGTATATTCCCTTAGGGATTTTATTCGTGGCAGCTATCTCATCCGTAACTGTCTGTCCTTTTATTCCCAGATAAGGCATACTTTTCTTATTAACAAGGTTCTGCATAAGGTTTCTTACATCATTAATTGCATAAGCTGTTATAAAATTTGTATTATCACTGTTATATGCCATTGTAATTATTCCTACCACTTCACCATGCAGGTTAAGAATAACACCATTTGAAGTAGCGGTACCGCTGATGTCAGTATTGATAAGCCTGTAAATTGAATCTGTATCATTAACAGAATTATTGACACCTGTTGCAATTCCATATCCTATCGTTCCGTTAAAGCCGTATAATTTTCCTGTTGCGACTAATAAATCCCCTTTAAGGACTGCATCCGAATTACCAAACTGAACAGGTACAACCGCCGTATTCAACGAGCCTGTCTTAATAACTGCCATATCTGTTGTTGTGTCACCTGCAACAAATTCAGCTGTATCAACTGTTTTGTCATAATATGTAACCTGTATATTTTCCGAATTTTTAACAAGGGAATATTCCGTAAGTATATAATATCCCGTACTGTCTGAGGATATCACAATCCCGTATTCATCAGCTATGTTCTGATATGTTGAATTAAAAAAATCAACCCCCTGCTTTGCAGCAGTAACGGTTACAACCGACAATCCGGCTTTATCCGCAACTGATTTAAGTGCTTTATAATATCCCATATAGTCATTAAGTTTCTCGTTATCTATAGGTACCGTTGATGGAATTTCTGTTGTAATTTCTTCAATAGGCGGCACCGTAGTGTCCTCCGGGTCAGTCTCCTTGCTCTCGCTTCCGTCCGTACTCGAGGTTGTCTCATTCATAGCAGCTTTATTATCATCAAGATAATTTTTACCTGTTTTGTAAACAATAATCATAACAAGGCCCGCAACGAGTCCGAAAAATACTGCCATGGCAACCAGTGACGCACCTTTCTTCAAAATACGCTTTGAATTTTTCCATGGTTCCTTAACAATATGTTCTGTATATAAATCATAATTATCATTTTTCTTATCTGACATGGTATTGTCCTCTCGAATTAATCAGTGTAAGTGTTTGTATTATATTCCTAAAATATGAACAATTTATGACATATTATTGAAGTTTGTTGTCCGGTAGAGTAAAATATAAATAATTTAGATATTGACAGGAGTTTTTTGTAATGAATAAAAAAGCATTGTCCATTCTTGAATTTGATAAAATAACAGAACGTCTTTCAAAATATGCAACATCCGCTCCGGGCAAGGTTCTTTGCCGTAAGCTTATGCCGTCTACAGACCTTGATTATATAAGGAAGTGTGAGCAGGATACAACCGCGGCTTCATCCCGTATTTTTGCAAAGGGTTCGCTTGGTTTTTCGGGTCTGACAGATATAAGGCCTCTTATAAAAAGCCTTGAAGTCGGAAGTTCTCTTGGCATAAGCGAGCTTCTTTCCGTGGCAGCCCTGCTTTCTGTTACAGGATCCGCAATCCGTTATGACAGTAACAGTATTGAAACCAATCCCGATGTTTTGTCAGAACGTTTTAACATACTTAATCCTCTCAGTGATGTTTTGAATGAAATTAACCGCTGCATTATTTCCGAAACGGAAATTGCAGATGACGCAAGCACCAATCTTAAAGATATAAGACGACAGCAGAAAAATGTCAATGAACGCATTAAATCTGAGCTTTCCCATATGATATCAGGAAGCTATAGGACATATCTGCAGGATGCTGTTGTTACCACAAGGGACGGAAGGTATTGCATCCCGGTCAAGGCAGAATATCGTTCACAGGTTCCCGGCATGATTCATGACCAGAGTAACACAGGCTCAACTTTTTTCATTGAGCCCATGTCAATTGTAAAGCTTAACAATGACCTTCGTGAACTTGAGATAAAAGAAAGTGAGGAAATCTCCGTAATACTTTCTTCCCTGTCGGCAATGGCAGGCAACTATACTACAGAACTTCTCACCAATTACGATATACTTAAGGAACTGGATTTTATCTTTGCAAAGGCAGGTTTTTCACATAGTTACAAAGGTTCCGAGCCTATAATGGATTGCGACGGTAAAATTAACATCAAAAAAGGCCGTCACCCCTTAATTGACAGTAATAAAGTTGTCCCTGTGGACATATATCTCGGTGACGGTTACGAGCAGCTTATTATAACAGGCCCTAACACAGGCGGTAAAACGGTTACGTTAAAAACAATCGGTCTGTTTTCTCTAATGGGTCAGTCAGGACTTCATATTCCCGCGTCGGACAACTCAAAGCTGACCGTTTTTAATGATATTTTTGCGGATATCGGTGACGAACAGAGCATTGAACAAAGTCTTTCGACTTTTTCATCCCATATGAAAAATATTGTATATATTCTTAAAAAAGCCGATTCCAACAGCCTTGTTCTTTTTGATGAATTATGTGCCGGAACAGACCCGACAGAAGGTGCCGCCCTTGCGATATCCATACTCCGGACTTTACATTCCAAAAAGATTACGACGATAGCCACCACCCACTACAGTGAGTTGAAAATATATGCGCTCTCAACTGACGGGGTTGAAAACGCCTGCTGTGAATTTGATGTGGCAAGCCTTGCGCCTACTTACAGGCTTCTTATAGGAATCCCTGGCAAAAGTAATGCCTTTGCAATATCCGGCAAGCTTGGGCTTCCTTCTGAAATCATAGAAAATGCCAAGGCTAATATAGGAACCTCGGACAAAGCTTTTGAAGATGTAATTTCCGACCTTGAAAAAAGCCGTGTTACAATAGAAAAAGAGCAGGCTGAAATTGAACTTTATAAGAAAGAAATAGAGGAACTTAAGAACCGCCTTAAAATTAAAACTGAACGTCTTGATGAAAAATCTGACAGCATTATTGAGAAGGCAAGGGAAGAGGCGGACGCAATTCTAAGGGAAGCCAAAGAGACGGCAGACGAGACTATCAGGGACTTCAATAATGCTGCCAAAAACGGAATGACCATACAGGATCTGGAAGCCGGAAGAGAACGTATAAGAAAACAGCTTGAGAAAACCAATGCTAAAAAGGCTGCAAATAAACCTGTGCAGACCTCGAACCACACCGCCGCCGATTTCCATATAGGCGACAAAGTCCATGTAATCAGCATGGACCTTGACGGAACGGTTCACACCCTTCCTGATTCCAAAGGTTTTCTCACAGTTTCAATGGGTATTCTTAATTCAAAAGTGAATATAAAGGATCTTATAATCCTTAAAGAGGCTTCCGAAACCGAGAAACTCAACAATAAAAAATCAGGAATCGGCAAGCTGAAAATGAATAAAACGGCTTCAATTTCCCCTGAAATCAATCTTATCGGAATGACCAGTGACGAAGCCATTATTGCACTTGATAAATACCTGGATGACGCATTTCTGGCACATATCTCCCCTGTCCGTATTGTCCACGGCAAAGGTTCGGGAGTATTACGAAATGCGGTTCATAACTATCTGAAACGTCAGAAACATGTTAAAAGTTTCCGTTTAGGAACCTTCGGCGAAGGTGACTACGGAGTAACCATAGCTGAATTTAAAGATTAGGAGGAAATAATATGGCGGACAAACAGAAAATTTTAATCGTAGATGATGATAACAACATTGCTGAGCTTATCTCTCTTTACCTTACAAAAGAATGTTTTGAGACTTTAATCGTGAATGACGGTGAAAACGCACTTACAGCATTCTTCCGTTTTAAACCTGATTTGATTCTTTTAGACCTTATGCTTCCGGGAATTGACGGTTACCAGGTCTGCAGGGAAATACGCCGTGAAAACAATACCCCTATAATAATGCTTTCGGCAAAGGGTGAGATATTTGATAAGGTACTGGGGCTTGAACTTGGCGCCGACGACTACATGATTAAGCCTTTTGATTCCAAGGAACTTGTTGCCAGAGTTAAAGCTGTTTTAAGAAGATATACAGCCACGCAGTCAAACGATACCCCTGAAAAGCCTTCCGGAGAGTACATTGAGTACCCTGATTTAATCATTAATTTGAGTAATTATTCCGTAATATATATGGGTAAACCGGTTGATATGCCTCCTAAAGAACTGGAACTTTTATATTTTCTTGCGACCTCACCAAACCAGGTATTCACAAGGGAACAGCTTTTAGACCATATATGGGGTTATGAATATGTGGGGGACACCCGTACCGTGGATGTCCATATAAAAAGGCTCCGCGAAAAAATACACGACCACGAAAAATGGAGTATCGGCACCGTATGGGGTGTAGGCTATAAATTTGAATCGAGAAAATAGTTAATGAGAATACGATTAATCAACAAAATGATAACTACATATCTGATAGGTATTATTATAAGCTTCGGAATAATATCTACACTCTGTTCAAAATTCAATTACAGAAGTGAATTAAGTTCACAGGCTGATTATATGTACAAAACAGCAATGAGCATTGCTTCCGAATATGGCAATGCTTATTCCGGAGGAGATGTTGATGACGCTCCTTCCCTGCCTTTTCTTAAAGCAGTTTCACGGTATACAGGCTGCAATATCATGCTGCTTGCAACGGATGGAACTGTATTAATGGATACTTCCGACTCAGGGTTGGACTCTGTAAAAGGCTTTGACCCTGCTAAATATAAGAAAAGCAATTATATCGTCAACGATTTCTTTGGAATATATGACAGAAACTACCTTACGGTATATTATCCAATAACTTATCTATACAATACCAGAGGATATATAATCTTTAGCAAATCTGTAAAAGATGTCCGTTCTGATGCTGATAACAGTTTTAATTTCAATTACATCACCTTGGTTATATGTTTTATCACATCGGGACTTATATTTGTATTGTTCTATAAATACATTACAAGACCACTTAATAAAATCACAAAGATTGTAAGTAAATATGCCAAAGGTGATTTTTCCGAAAAAATTAATATAAAACATAATGACGAAATAGGCAGGCTTTCAGATTCCCTTGACTATATGGCTGCTGAAATTAACAGTCTTAACGAATACCAGAAAAAATTTATTGCCAACATATCCCATGATTTCCGTTCACCGTTAACTTCCATAAAAGGATATCTTGAAGCAATGCTTGACGGAACCATCCCCCCTGAAATGCAGGAAAAATATCTCGGCATAGTAATATCGGAAACAGAACGTCTGACAAAATTAACCAATAATCTTCTTACAATCAACAATGTTACGGATGAAGGTATGATTCTTGACATCTCTGATTTTGATATTATTGCTACAATCAAAAAGACCATTGAGACTTTTCAGGGTACCTGCGAAAAGAAAAAAATCAAATTCAAACTTATCTTTCCGGATAAAGAACTTATGGTTTCTGCCGATATGTCCAAGATTCAGCAGGTTCTTTATAATCTTATAGATAATGCAATTAAGTTCAGTAACAGCGACTCCTCAATAATAATATCCGTCACTGAAAAGGGTGATAAAGCCCTTATTTCTGTCAAGGACTTCGGCATTGGTATTCCAAGGGAAAGCATATCCAAAATATGGGAGCGTTTCTACAAAACCGATGTTTCAAGAGGCAAGGACAAGACCGGAACCGGCCTTGGTCTTTCCATAGTAAAAGAAATAATCACGTCACATAACGAATATATAGACGTTGTAAGCACCGAGGGCGTAGGTACGGAATTTACATTTGCCCTCCCTAAAGCAAAAGGCCACGCACCTTCTGTCTGGGGCTGATTAGTCCCAGTCAAAAGTACGTGGTCTTCCTTTCATCTTGAGTCCAAGAAAATTATTTTGTCTTAATGCTTCATATAAAACGATTGCTACAGAGTTGGAAAGATTAAGCGACCTTATATCGCCCCACATAGGGATTCTTACCGCTGTATCCTGATACTTCTGCAGAATCGATTCAGGTATCCCGGCGCTTTCC
>ERZ780141.2170-NODE-2170-length-10179-cov-2.489727_pt1 | contig 10179 bp, 10 predicted proteins | sample MGYA00433080_ERZ780141 | MGnify/ENA primary metagenome ERZ780141 (study PRJEB29588, sample SAMEA2154047) | human gut metagenome | biome: human gut; feature: human-associated habitat; material: faeces | place: Denmark | collected 2008/2010 ... | reverse complement strand
CCTGTGTCGGTTTTTGCGACAACGTTTACCGCTTCGCCGTATGTATATTGTTTAACAGCTTCTGAACCCATTAGTGCCTTTATTCTGCTGTAGCAGGACTGATTTACATACATTGTGGCGCTGAAGGCTTCTTCTCCCCACTCAAGAGGTTCTGTAGCGACTGTCGTTGTTTCGGGAGCCTTTGTGGTAACAGGAGTTGTCGTCTGCGGCTTTGTGGTGACGGGAGTGGTTTCGGGGGCTTTGGTGGTCGTAGCGGCAGTTGTCACAGGTGCGGAAGAACTGTCGCTGTCATCGGGGATATATGTGCTGTTGAGCATTACAGACGCTACGACAGCGAATATAAGCAATAAGGCTCCGCCGAGTCCGGCGAGCAATTGAGTGATTTTTTCCAAATATTATCTTCTCCTTTTATCTGTTTATTGATATAAAGCGTTTTTAATTTGTGCTTTTATATCAAAAAAATCTGTATACTATTATAACAAGACAAAGCGGATTAGTCAACCGTTATAAAGCCGATACTTCATTATATCACAAATCAAGTCGGCGTAAGCCGACACGGCGGTACGCCGTACTTTTGTCTTTTGACAAAAGGATTTGATGAAAAAATGTTCTCAGACAGGCGGGTACCCGCCAACCGTGCTTTTGCACGGGATAATCCGCTTATGCGGATTATCTGTCTGAGGTTATTATATCATGATTTCAATTGCCAAAATGCCTGTCTGAAAAGCGTGGCGGCAACAGAAATGACGGGGTTATCGTGCGTTCGTTATAATAACATCCGGCTTATTCTTTTTCGTGTAAAAGGCAAGTAACTGTGTTTTTACCTTGACAGGCATAAAAATCATGATATACTTAAAATAATAAGATGAAATTGTCGAGAAAAGCGATGCTTTATAAAACGAAAAACAGACGTCTTACAAGAATAAACGATTTACGGTAAAGGAGTTTACTATGAAAAGAAAAGTGTTGAAGTCATTAATTGCACTTGCATTGACTGTATCAATGCTTGCAGGATGTGCGCAGAGTGCGGTAACAAGCGGTGAAAATGCTTCCGGAGGAATATCTGCTACATCGCAATCACAGAATGTGAGCAGTTATGCGGACAGCAAAGCTGAAAGCTCTGTGACAAGCACGGCTTCGACAACTGCGGCAGAGCATACATCTAAGTCAACCGAAAGCAGTACCGATACAACGAAAGCGGATACTTCGGCGGCAGATACACCTGCACCGCAGACAACGACGGTAACTGTAACTACGGTTTCACAGACGACAAAGAAACCTGCATCTTCAACTACTGCTTCGCAAACAACAAAAAAGCCTATGACAACAACCACAAAGAAAGCAAGTGAGAATAAGCCGTTACCGATCGCAGAAAAGATGAGAAATATAACTTCACAGCAACTGGTTGAAGATATGACGTTCGGCTGGAACCTCGGTAATACGCTTGATGTTTGTCAGGCTGACCGTGACGGCGACGGTAAGGTAAACGAGCATGTTGAAGCGGGAGAAAAGGTTGATGAAACGCTGTGGGGCAATCCTAAAGCCACAAAAGAGCTGTTCACATCGCTGAAAAAGAACGGCGTAAATGCGGTGCGTATACCTGTGACGTGGAGAGATCATATGGATTCCAATGGCAACATAGATAGGGAATGGATGGACAGGGTACAGCAGGTAGTCGATTATGCATACTCGCAGGGAATGTATGTTATTATAAATGTACATCACGACGGCGGCGGTGATCCTAAGTTCGGTGCATGGATAATCGAGGAGTCGCAGAAGGATTATAATACATTCCTGAAGAAATACAAAAATGTATGGAAGCAGATAGCAGAGAGATTCAAAAACTATTCGGACTATCTGATTTTCGAGTCGATGAACGAGGTCGGATTTGATACGCTTTACAATAAAAATAAGGCGGACGCATATAATCTGATAAATAAGATTAATCAGGATTTTGTTGACATAATCCGTGCGACAGGCGGAAACAATGCAAAGCGTCATCTGCTTATTGCGGGATATTATACGGATATAGAGCGCACCTGCGATTCGCTTTATAAAATGCCTGACGACAAAGCGGGCAGATGTATCCTGTCGGTACATTACTACACACCGTGGGATTTCTGCACCTGCGATATAAAGCACACATGGGGTACAAAGTCGGAAGTCAGACAAATGGAAACGCTTATCGGCAAGATGAAAAAGAACTTCGTTGACAAGGGAATACCTGTAATAATCGGTGAATATGCGGCAAGCGGAAGTGATCTCTCTTCCTGTATATTCTTTATAGAAAAGCTGAACAAGCTGTGCAGTGATTACGGTATAGCAACGTTTATATGGGATAACGGCAGACAGGTAAACAGGAAGACATACAAGTGGAGAACTCCGCAGTATCTTGAGGCATTAAAGCGTGCAACAAGCGGCAAGGACTACGAAGTAGTCAAGGAGTGATAGCGGTGCGGCGGACGGCAATGTGCCGCATCAGGTTCCGCCGTTATAAATATTGATGTATGGATTAACTTATGTTGTCGGCGGCAGATAAACGTTAGTTGAAATAAGTTTCGACACTTCTGTCAACATCTCAGCTGTGACTACGTAAGTCTTATGTTCGTTTCTCCGAATACACCGAGCGCAATATCATTCAAGAGTAAAAGGAAAAGAACAAAGGGGAGCAAGAAAAGGCGTATAGATTCACTTGCAAAAACATTGAATATCTTCATTCGGAAGAATGCAATAAAACTTGGCAATGATGCCGCAGACGATGAGAAACACACGCAGACAAGGAAACTGCTCCGACAGGCGTACAAAGGTACGTTGAGGAGCGGTTGACGCTGTAAGCAAAAATGCTTTCACACAGCCGTTTTTTTACAGCTGTGTGAAATTTCTTTTTTGCAATGAAAATTTTGCAGGAGCGGCAGTTGTGTTTTTACCTTGACAGGCATAAAAAATCATGATATACTTAGAACTGTATAAATCGAACAAAAGAAAACGGAGGAAAGTTTTCAATGGCAAAAATAGCAGTTCTCGGCTACGGTGTCGTAGGCTCAGGCACAGTCGAGGTTATTGAGAAGAATAAGGAAGGTCTTTTAAAGAAAGCCGGTCAGGAGATAGAGATAAAGTACATTCTTGATCTGCGTGATTTTCCCGACAGTCCTTATAAAGACAAGTTTGTAAAGGACTTCAACGTTATACTGAACGACCCCGAAATTTCGGTAGTGGTTGAGGTTATAGGCGGTATCAAGCCTTCATACGATTTTGTAAAGTCATCGCTTCTTGCAGGAAAGAGCGTTGTAACATCAAACAAGGAGCTTGTTGCCAAGAAGGGCGCAGAGCTTCTGAAAATCGCACACGAGAAGGGTGTAAACTTCTTCTTCGAGGCGAGCGTAGGCGGCGGTATCCCGATCATAAGACCGCTTCACCAGTGCCTTTCGGCTAACCGCATAGATGAAATAGCTGGTATCTTAAACGGTACTACAAACTTTATACTTACAAAGATGATCCGTGACAACATGGCATTTGACGATGCATTAAAGACGGCTCAGGAGCTTGGCTATGCCGAGCGTAACCCCTCTGCCGATGTTGACGGTATCGACGCTTGCAGAAAAATCTGCATACTTGCATCTCTTTCGTTCGGCAAGCACGTTTATCCCGATAATATCCATACCGAAGGTATCACGAAGATCACACCTGAGGATGTTGCATACTGCGAGAATTTCGGCGGTTCGATAAAGCTTATCGGCTGGGCTTCAAGACAGGATGACGGCAAGGTAGCCGTTATGGTTTGCCCTGCGTTTATCCACGAGGACAGCCAGCTTGCAGGCGTTAACGATGTGTTCAACGCAATACTCGTAAGAGGCGACTCTACGGGCGATGTTGTATTCTACGGCAAGGGTGCGGGCAAGCTCCCGACAGCAAGCGCCGTTGTAGCAGACGTTGTTATCGCTGTGAAGATGAACTCATCGAGTAAGTCACTTTACTGGGAGGACAGCGATCAGGACTTCATCGAGGATACAGACAAGATAGTTCTTGAAAATTACATCCGTGTAAACGGCGTTTCAAAGGACGAGGCTGAGGCTCTGTTCGGCAAGGTAAGCTATCTTACAAGAAAAGGCGCTCCGGACGGCGAGCTTGCGTTTATTACTCCCGCTATCAGCGAAAAGGACTGCAACGAGGCTGTTGCAAAGCTCGGAGATAAGCTGCTCGGCCGCATAAGAGTTCTTGATTATTGATGAAAATTTAATACCCTATCTGAAAGGAAAAACAACAATATGTCCGAAAATCAACCGAAGTATAAGAGAATACTTTTAAAGCTCAGCGGTGAGGCACTTGCAGGGGACAAGAAAATGGGTCTTGATATGCCCACTGTCACCGAAATATGCAAGAGCATAAAGAAGTGCTATGATGTCGGTACCGAGATAGGTATCGTTGTCGGCGGAGGCAACTACTGGAGAGGCCGTTCAAGCGAGAATATGGACAGAGTAAGAGCCGACCATATCGGTATGCTTGCTACAGCAATGAACGCACTTGCAGTTGCCGATGTACTCGAAAGCCTTGGCTGTCAGGTCCGTGTGATATGAAGCAGATAGCCGAGCCGTATATAAGACAGAAGGCTGTAAGGCATTTTGAAAAGGGAAGAATAGTGATATTCGGTTGCGGTACGGGCAGCCCGTTCTTCTCGACAGACAGTGCCGCCGCACTGAGAGCCGCAGAGATAAATGCGGATATACTGCTCAAGGCGACTATGGTTGACGGTATCTATGACAAGGATCCGCATAAGTATGACGATGCTGTTAAGTACGATTCGCTCACACATCAGCAGATACTCGTGCAGAGCCTTAAGGTTATGGACAGTGCTGCTGCGGCTATGTGCCGTGAGAACAAGACACCTATCCTTGTATTCGATCTGAGCAGACCGGATAATATTTTCGATGCTGTAATGGGCAAGAAGATAGGTACTGTAGTCAGCGACAAGTAAGCTGAAGGTAAATAAAAACAGTAATATATACCTGAAAGGAAATTAACCAATGAAAGACGTAATCAATACCGCTAAGGACAAGATGGGCAAGTGCGTAGCCGCTGTTGAAACAGAATACGCTTCAATCCGTGCAGGCAGAGCAAATCCCGCAGTGCTGGATAAGGTGACCGTTGACTACTACGGTGTTCCCACGCAGATAAACGCTATGGCGGCTGTTGCCGTTTCAGAGGCAAGAGTGCTTGTTATCACTCCCTGGGACGCTTCAACACTGAAGTCTATCGAAAAGGCTATACTTGCAAGCGACATCGGAATTACTCCCACAAACGACGGTAAGGCTATCCGTATCACATTCCCCCAGCTTACAGAGGAGAGAAGAAAAGAACTTTGCAAGCAGGTAAAGAAGATCGCCGAGGAAGGTAAGGTAGCTGTCCGCAACGTTCGCCGTGACGCTATGGAAAAGTTCAAGGCTATGAAGAAGAACAACGAAATCACAGAGGACGATCTCAAGAACTGCGAGAAGGACGTTCAGAAGCTCACAGATAAATACTGTGATGAAATGGACGCTGCCTGCAGTGCAAAAGAAAAAGAAATCATGACAGTTTAATTGCCGGTAATCAAATTGGCTGATTTGAATAAGGATGCTTTGACCTGTGTTCCGCTCCATGTCGGATTTATCATGGACGGAAACGGCAGGTGGGCGAAAAAAAGAGGACTTCCGAGAAAGGCGGGTCATTCACAGGGCGCAAAGGTATTCAGGCGCACTGTTGAGGATTGCCGTGACATCGGAATAAAATATTGCACATTCTATGCGTTTTCAACGGAAAACTGGAAACGTCCGAAGGATGAAGTTGATGCCATAATGAAGCTGCTTGTAAAATATCTTGACGATATACGCAGTATGGCTCAGAAGAATACAAGGATAATCTTTCTCGGGGATAAGTCTGCGTTTGATGATGATATACAGGCAAGGCTTGTCGAGATCGAAGAAATATCAAAGAATAATGACGGTCTGTATGTTCTTGTAGCGCTCAATTACGGCGGTAAGGATGAGATACTGACTGCGGCAAAACGTCTTGCAAGGGATTATAAAGAGGGTAAGGTCGATCTTGACGGCTTTACGGAAGACGATTTTGACAATTATCTTTATACTAAGGGCATCCCTCCTGTCGACCTTATTATAAGGCCGAGCGGAGAGCAGCGAACCTCAAACTTCCTTATCTGGCAGGGAGCTTATGCGGAGCTTTTGTTTATGGATGTTCTGTGGCCGGATTTTTCAAAGAAGGATCTTATTGCGGCTTGTGTCGAGTACGCAAGGAGAAACAGAAGATTCGGCGGACTGTAATGCGTTTCTGAAAGGAAAAGAACTACAAGATGGTAACCAGAATAGTGACCGCACTGGTAGCGATACCGATCGGTATTTTAATAATAGCACTGAACAACGAGATACTTTACTATGTTGCTATGACGGCTTTTTCTGTCATAGCGGTATATGAAATGTTAGTTACGACCAAATATCTGAAGAATAAGTTCACATCAGCCGTAAGCCTTATATTTGCGGCTGTAACACCTATTATTTTCTGGATAGAACCGCTCAGGAACAACGTAAAGCTGATTTACTTCGGTTTTGTTGTAATAATGCTCCTCGGAATGCTGTTCAATCACGAGAAGGCAAGATTTGAGCAGGTCGCACTTGTTGCGTTTGTATCGATTACGATACCTCTTGCACTCTGCTCGATAGCATTTATACGCTCAAGATTCCCGGATCACGCTATGTTCCTTATAGTTTATACTATGGTAAGCGCATGGGTGGGAGATGCCGGTGCGTATTTTGTCGGAACGTTTTTCGGCAAGCATAAGATGTGTCCTGCGATAAGCCCCAAGAAAACGTGGGAGGGCTTTGTCGGAGGTATAATAACATCGGGCGTTTTTGCGGTTATAATGAGCTTTGCGTATGAGCTTATCGACAGCATAATAAACGGCGGAGTGCATACATTCAGCGTGAACTGGGTGTATCTCACTGTTATGGCGCTTGTTATATCGGGACTCGGCGTAGTCGGAGATCTCTCTGCGTCACTTGTAAAGCGTGAATGTTCTGTAAAGGATTTCGGCAATATATTACCCGGACACGGCGGTATTCTTGACCGTTTTGACAGTGTTCTGCTTGCCGCACCGTTTGCATATATGATGTTCCAGATATACTTCCCCATAACCCCAATAGCATAATCGTATAATCATATTACAATGCCGAAGCGGAATACTCTTCGGCATTATTTGTCATAAAGAGGTAACAATTGAGTATTATAAAGAATATAGCCCTGCTCGGCAGTACAGGCTCGATAGGTACACAGACGCTTGACGTATGCCGTATGCACGGTATCAGACCGATTGCACTTTGTGCTGCAAAAAACACCGAACTTCTTGAAAAGCAGGCTCGTGAATTTATGCCTGAAGCTGTCTGCATATATGACGAAAACCGTTACAGCGATATGAAGCAGCGGCTTTCCGATACCGATATAAAGGTGCTGTGCGGAATGGATGGGCTGTGTGAGGTGTCATCACTGAAAACGGACGCTGTTGTAAATTCGGTCGTAGGTATGGTAGGGCTTCGTCCTACTCTTGCGGCACTTGACGCAGGCAACAAGGTGGCACTGGCAAACAAGGAAACGCTTGTTACGGGCGGCGAGCTTGTTATGAAAAAGGCGAAGGAGAAAAACCTGCCGATACTGCCGATAGACAGCGAGCATTCCGCTATATTCCAGTCGCTTATGGCAAGCGGAGGAAGCAGTATCGAGCGTATACTGCTTACGGCATCGGGCGGTCCGTTTTTCGGATACAGCTATGAAAAGCTGAAAACAGTAACAAAGGCACAGGCACTGAAGCACCCTAACTGGAACATGGGACAGAAGATAACAACAGACAGCGCAACGCTTATGAACAAGGGGCTTGAGCTTATAGAGGCGGTGTGGCTGTTCGGAGTTACACCTGAAAAAGTGGAGGTAAATGTTCACAGACAGAGCATTTTGCACTCTGCGGTCGAGTTCGAGGACGGCTCGGTCATAGGTCAGATGGGCGTACCCGATATGAGAATACCGATACAGTTTGCACTGACCTATCCCGAAAGGTTACCGTCACCGGCAAAAAGGCTTTCTCTTTTTGATGTCGGCACTATGACGTTTGAAAAAGCGGACGAGAAAACGTTCCTGTGTCTTAAATACGCAAAGAAGATGATAGCAAGGGGCGGTACAGCCTGCACTGTGCTTAACAGCGCAAACGAGGCGGCTGTCGGACTTTTCCTTGAGGATAAGATACCGTTTTACCGCATAGGAGAGCTTGTTGCCGACGCTTGTGAAAATGTGAGGGAGCATAAAGAGGTAACGCTCGGCAATATACTGGACAGTGAAAACACGGCAAGGGAATATGTAATTGCCCATGCTTAGAATAAGGAGGCACTTTTGAACATACTCAACATTTTACTGGGAATACTTCTGTTTTTTTTGATTATACTTGTGCATGAATTCGGACATTTCACGGTTGCAAAGCTATGCAAGATGAAGGTCAAGGAATTTGCGATAGGAATGGGTCCGAAGCTGTTCAAAAAGCGTATCGGGGAAACCGTGTTTGCGTTCAAGGCACTGCCGATAGGCGGCTCGGTCATGCTTGACGAGGATGTTGAAAATGACGACCCGAGGAGCTTCAGAAACAGGCCTGTGTGGATGAGAATACTTGTAATCGCCGCAGGTGCGTTTATGAACTTCGTTCTCGGATTTATCTTCTGCATTATTTCCGTTTTATGTTCAAACAGCGTTTCGACCAATGTCGTTGCGGGATTTCAGGAGGGTGCGATAAGCTCGTCTGTGCTTCAGGCGAACGATAAGATACTGAAAATCAACGGTATGAATATCTATACAACGATGGATATTTCGTTCCAGCTTTCAAATTCACAGTCGAGGGGTATAGGCTCGCAGTATTACAGCTATGACTTTGTGGTTGAGAGAAACGGTCAGACGGTTGAACTGAACGATGTTAAATTTGCGTCACGTTCTTACGCAAAAATGATTTCGGAATATAAAAAGCTGGTTGGCGAAAAAGAGGGCTATGCGGCACTTCCCACCGAATATTTCGATATAGATACTAACAGCTATACAGAGGCTTTCAAGGAGCTTGAAAAGAACGATGCAGAATTTGCAAAATCGTTTACGGCAATTGCCGATGAATATAAAAGCGGATATACGTCTGAGGAAAACAACCTGTATCTCGACTTTATCGTTTACGGCGAGAGGCATAATTTTGTGAACGTTATACAGGCGGCGTGTGCAAACTTTATTTCATACGGCAGGCTGATATGGATCTCGTTCGGCAATCTGCTCAACGGCACATACGGTCTTAACGAAATGTCGGGTCCTATCGGCGTTGTGCAGAGTGTAAGCACCGTTGCTTCTTTCGGCTGGGGCTCGCTTATGACGCTGGCGGCGCTGATTGCAATAAACATAGGCATAGTAAATCTTCTGCCGATACCCGCTATGGACGGCGGCAGACTTGTGTTCCTTTTCATAGAGCTTATCAGAGGAAAGCCTGTCAAGGCGGAACATGAGGGAATGGTGCACTTTATCGGTATCGTTGCGCTTATGGTGCTTATGGTCATAGTAACATTCAATGATATTGTAAGAATAATTACAGGCGGTTAAAATGAGTAAGAAGAAAGTTAAAGTCGGAAATCTCACTCTCGGAGGAGAGCATATATATATACAGTCGATGCTGAATATCCCTGCGGATGATGTTGAGGGCAATGTAAGGCAGGCAATCGAGCTTGAAAAGGCAGGCTGTGAGATAATACGCACGGCAGTGCCTGCGGTGAGAAACTCGGAGCTTATATATGCGCTTAAAAATGCGGTCAATATACCTGTTGTCGCAGATATACATTTTGATTACAGGATAGCGCTCGAATGTGCGGCGGCAGGTGTCGACAAGATAAGGATAAATCCCGGAAATATCGGGGATAAGGACAGGGTAAAGGCTGTGGCGGACGCTTGCCGCAACCGCAATATTCCTATAAGAATAGGCGTGAACAGCGGCTCGGTAGAGCGTGAGCTTCTTGCTAAGTACGGCGGTCCTACCGCACAGGCACTGGCAGAAAGTGCTTCACGCCATGTGGAAATGCTTCGTGAATTTGATTTTGACGATATAGTGCTTTCGGTCAAATCGTCGGA
>ERZ780141.2168-NODE-2168-length-10180-cov-12.482568_pt1 | contig 10180 bp, 5 predicted proteins | sample MGYA00433080_ERZ780141 | MGnify/ENA primary metagenome ERZ780141 (study PRJEB29588, sample SAMEA2154047) | human gut metagenome | biome: human gut; feature: human-associated habitat; material: faeces | place: Denmark | collected 2008/2010 ... | reverse complement strand
GCAAGTCCCTTCCCCGAGGGGAGGGATTTAGGGTGAGGGTAACGTGCACTCAAAAGTGCGTGGGGCTTAAAGCCTTCGAACTAGTGATAACCCTCAAATAAGCGCTTGCGTTCAGCAAGTTTGACAACTTGCGAAACTTGAGTTAGTAAACTGTTGTGTCATTTTTGTCCGGACCGAGTCCTACATGAATTACGGTCGGCAAGACATTCTGTTTCTTGAGTAACCTGTCCGAAATTATAAACTCGGAAACAGGGTCCTCGATATATTTCATGATTGCGCGTTTCAGTGGTCTGGCACCGTAACTCGGGTCGAAGCCGGCATCTGCCACGAATTTCTTCGCCGCAGGGGTGACGCTGAGTTTATATCCTGCCTCTTCAGCCCTCTTTTTCAAGACTTTGAGCTCGATGTCCACAATCTTCATTATGTCATCTTTTTCCAGTTCCCTGAAGAAGACTTTTTCATCTACACGGTTTATGAACTCCGGAGGGAAGACCTTCTTTACGGCCTTTTCCAGAACCATCTGGCGGTTTATTTCTACATTGTGTCCGGCGGTGTTAAATCCGACTCCTTTTCCGTATTCCTGAATGTCGCGGCTTCCGACGTTGGAGGTCATGATAACGATGGTGTTCTTGAAACTGACCGTACGGCCTTCACTGTCAGTGAGTCTGCCGTCATCCAAGACCTGCAGCATGAGGTTGAAGATGTCCGGATGAGCTTTTTCGATTTCGTCCAGGAGAACGACGCAATAAGGTTTTCTCCTGACGCGTTCGCTAAGCTGCCCGCCTTCTTCATATCCGACATATCCCGGAGGAGCACCGATAAGTCTGGACACTGTGAATTTCTCCATATATTCGCTCATGTCCAATCTTACCATATTCTCCTCAGAACCAAAGAGATACTCGGCTATACACTTGGCCAGTTCCGTCTTGCCCACGCCTGTCGGTCCGAAAAATAGGAACGATCCTATAGGACGTCCCGGATCCTTGAGTCCGGCCCTGTTTCGGTGAATGGCGCTGACCACAGTATCGATGGCATTGTCCTGACCGATAATCCTTCCCTTGAGCCTTTCGCGCATTTTCATCAGCCTGTTGACCTCGGATTCGGCGATTTTGTTCACCGGGATTCCGGTCATCTTCGATACCACCGTCGCGATGTCTTCCTCCGTCACCACGGCATTGACCTTCCTCTTTCCGGCGGCAGCCCTCAGCCTGACCATTGACCCGGCTTCATCCATGGCATCGATGGCCTTGTCCGGCAGGAACTGGTCCGGTATGTATCTGTCAGTCAGGCGGACACAAGCTTCGATGGCTTCGTCCGTGTACTCGACTTTATGGTAATCTTCGTAGTTTTTCCGGAGATTTTCGAGGATGATTACTGACTCGTTCAGGTCGGTCGGTTCCACGATGATTTTCTGGAAACGTCTGTCCAGAGCGCCGTCTTTTTCCACGATTTTGCGAAATTCATCCATAGTCGTGGCGCCGATGCACTGCAGTTCTCCTCGTGCCAACGCCGGTTTGAGCATGTTGGCCGCATCGAGGCTGCCTTGTCCGCCGCCCGCGCCCACAATCGTATGGAATTCATCGATGAACAGTATCAGATCAGGATCTTCCGCCGCCGCTTTCAATATGGTTTTCACGCGCTTTTCGAAGTCGCCGCGGTATTTGGTCCCGGCCACGACCGACGCGATGTCCAGCGTGATGATTCTTTTCTTGGCCAATGCCGGTGAGATGGTTCCGGCTGCGATTTTCAGCGCAATGCCTTCAACGATAGCGGATTTGCCCACGCCCGGCTCGCCGATCAGCATCGGGTTGTTCTTCTTTCGCCGCCCGAGGATCTCGATGACGCGCGAAATCTCCTCGTCCCTTCCGACCACCGGATCCAGTTTGCCTTCGGCAGCTGCTTTGGTCAGGTCAATGCCGAATTCACTTAGATCTTCATGTTTTTTTGTTTCCGTGGTTTCCGTATCGCCCAAGTCGTCGCCGTCATCTCCGGTTTCGATCTTGTTGGTAAGGAGGTCGTTCTTCTCCAGCCAAGTCAAGATGCGGCCATAATCCACGCCGATATTTCTCAGGTATGATACGCCGTAACTTCCTGTAGCTCTGCTCAGTGCAAGGAGGAGATGCTGCGCCCCCGCTGTCTGGCATTTTAGTCTGGAGGCTTCCATTATCGTGAGGCTGAGCACGTTTTGCGAGGCCCTGGAGAAGGTGATGTTTTCCAGTTCTGCATATGGTATGTGCTCGTTGGTGAAGATTCTGCTGTCTATGAACCTTTTCATGGAATCCGTGTCGGCCCCGAGTCCGCGCAATGCGTTGCATGCCGGGTTTTCGTCATGCCTTATGATTCCGAGAAACAGATGATCAGGACCGATGCCGTAGCTTCCGGTCCTCATAGCCTCTTCGCGGGCATAATTTATTATCCTGTTAAGTTCTTCTGTGACTTTTATCTCCATGTCTTAACTTTTTCGTCTTATTCCGTACACAAAAATAAGACCTTTTTTTGGCTCTATGACAAAAAAGATGTATTTTTGTATGTTTATAGGTGTATTGTGCGATGTCTGTCGACATTTGCACATTAATTGACGAAAACTAATAAAATGGATAAAATGGAGGAGAATAAGAACGGTTCAGAGCCGCAGGGAGAGGAGGTTGTTTCGAAGGGAATCATCGAGGAGGTGAACATCGACGAAGAAATGCGTTCCGCATACATTGACTACTCTATGTCAGTCATTGTGTCTCGTGCGCTTCCTGATGCGAGAGATGGTTTGAAACCGGTGCAGAGACGTGTGCTTCACGCCATGTTCAGAATGGACGACGGAAGCTACACTAAGGTGGCCAACATCGTCGGCCAGGCGATGCAGTACCACCCGCACGGTGACGCGTCTATCCTCGGAGCCCTCGTACAGCTCGGCCAGAAAGGCCTTCTGATCGACTGTCAGGGAAACTGGGGTAACATCCTTACCGGTGACAGCAACGCTGCGCCCCGTTACATCGAAGCCCGTCTGAGCAAATTCGCCAAGGAGGTCGTCTTCGACCCGAAGATCACCAACTGGATGACATCCTACGACGGACGTAACCAGGAGCCGACCGAGCTTCCGGTCCGTTTCCCGCTCCTGCTCGCTCAGGGCACCGAGGGAATCGCCGTCGGAATGGCCTCCAAGATACTCCCTCACAACTTCAACGAACTCATCGACGCGTCTGTGAAGATTCTTGAGGGCGAGGATTTCACGATCTACCCGGACTTCCCTACCGGTGGCTCGGCTGACTGCAGCAACTACAAGGACGGAGCCAGGGGCGGAAGCGTGAAGGTCCGCGCCAAAATCGAGAAGATCGACAAGAACACGGTGGCCATCACCGAGATCCCTTACGGAAAGACATCCCACATCCTCATCGACTCGATTCTGAAAGCCAAGGACAAAGGCAAGATCAAGATCAAGAAGATCGAGGATATGACCACGGAAAAGGTCGAGATCCTGATCCATCTTCCGAACGACGTGTCACCGGACAAGACGATCGACGCGCTGTACGCATTCACGGACTGCGAGTGCAACATCGCCCCGAACGCCTGCGTCATCGTGGACAACAAGCCTCAGTTCCTCTCTGTCAAGGACATACTGATCTACGACACGAACCACACGAGGGATCTTCTAAAGTGGCAGCTTGACATCAGGCTCGCCGAGCTTGAGGACCAGTGGCACTACACATCCCTCGAAAGGATATTCTTTGAGAACAAGGTCTATAAGATCCTGGAGCAGAACCAGAACAGCTGGGAGCAGCAGCTGCAGGACGTGTTCACGGAGATGAAGACCTACCAGGACGTCCTCCGCCGCGAGATCCTGATGGAGGACATCGAGAGGCTCGTGGAGAAGCCTGTGCGCAAGATCTCCAAGTTCGACACAAAGGCCATCGACGAGAAGATCGCCGCCATCGAGGCGGAGATGGAGACCGTCAAGAACAACATAGAGCACATCACAGAATACACCATCGACTGGTTCAAGATGCTCAAGGCAAAATACGGCAAGCCCTTCGTAAGGCAGACCGAAATCACAGCGTTCGAGAGCATAGCCGTCACCAAGGTGGTCAGCAACAACGCGAAACTCTACGCAAACTACGAGGAGGGATTCGTCGGGCTGAACCTCAAGAAGGACGACAACGGCACCTACATCTGCGACTGCTCCGACCTTTCAGAGGTCATCGTCATAGGCAAGGACGGCAAGTACCGCATCACCAAAGTCACGGACAAAGCCTTCTTCTGGAAAGACCTGCTTTACGTCGGAGTGTTCAACAGAGGCGACAGCAGAACCATATACAACGTCATCTACCGCGAGGGCAAGAGCAGCGTCTCCTACGCCAAAAGGTTCGCGATCACCAGCGTCACCAGGGACAAGGACTACGACATCACCACCGGCGAGGAAGGGTCCAAGATCCTCTGGTTCACCGTCAACCACAACGGCGAGGCCGAATCTGTACGAATATACCTGCGTCCGCGTCCGAAGCTGAAGAAAACGCAGTTTGAATATGATTTCTCTACCCTTGCGATCAAGGGCAAGGCTTCCAGAGGCAATCTGGTGTCCAAGAACCCTATCGCCAGAATTCAGCTGAAATCCAAGGGCGTTTCGACAATCGGCGGCAAGGACATTTGGTACGACGCTGACATCCAGAAGCTTAACGATGAGCAGCGCGGTCAGTACCTCGGCGAGTTCGGCCCGGAGGACAAGGTTCTGGCAATATTCAAGGACGGAACCTTCTACACGACTTCGTTCGATGTCTCGAACCGCTACCAAGGCGAAGTGATCAAGGTCGAAAAGTTCGATCCGAACAAGACCTACACCGCCCTCTACTACGATGCGGCCGCCAAGGCATTCTACGTCAAGAGGTTCAGCTTTGTCCTGAGCGACAACACACCGCTGTCGTTCATCGCCCCAGGCACGAAATCCTATCTCGTGGCCCTTTCCGAGGACAAGCATCCTCAGTTCCAGGTGATCTTCGGCGGGAAGTACGAGCATCGTGATCCGGAGAACATTGACGCTGAGGAATATATCGCCAAGAAGGGCTATGCCGCCAAGGGCAAGAAGTGTCATCAGTACGACCTCAAGGAGGTGAAGTTCATCGAACCTCTGCACAAGCCGGAGGACGACATCGAGGACGAGCCGCTGGACATCATTGAAGATGTGGAGTCTGACGAGCCACAGGGTGACTCCAATGAGGTTTCTGGTGCCACCACTGACGGCGGTCAGACCAGCGCCGCTGACCTTCTGGACTCCGGAGACATTCCGGATGTAGGTGACATTGACGAGCCTACGTTGTTCTAAACACTGGCATATTCATAAACCATCAGGGGCATTCGTGGATCCAAGAGACGGACGTTGCAAGGTGAATATGAAAGACATATCCCTCATAGGCTTTATGGGCTGCGGCAAGAGCAGTGTCGGGAAAATCCTTGCGACGCTGCTCCCGGAATGCCGTCTGATTGACCTGGACACCTACATTGAGGAAAAGCAGGGCAATAATATTCCCGAAATATTCAATGAATATGGTGAAGCGGCTTTCCGCCGGATGGAGCGTGAGGCCCTTGAGGAGATATTCAGTGACAAGTCCCGTCCCCGCGCCATCCTTTCCCTCGGCGGCGGCACCGTGACTTCCGGGCAATGCCGTCAGCTGATCCGCCGGCACACCGATTGTTTCTATCTCCGCGCCACCACCGACACCCTCCTTGACAACCTCGAAGGGCACTCCGATGGCCGCCCGATGCTGAATCCCACACAACCAGTCGAAGCGCCCTCAACTGAAGTATCAAGCGAACGAGAAGCCCTCCGCCGCCGCATAGAATCCCTGATGCAAACCCGCTCCCCACAGTACCTCGCCACCGCCCACCACATAATCGACATCAACGGCCAAACCTTCGCCCAGATCGCAGAGATTATCAAAGAAGCCGTGGAGGACAACATATTGAATATCAAGTAACAAAGCATTTATCTTTAGTTGATATCCGCCAAAGACAATTAGCTATTTCATTAATAGTAAAGCAGTTATCCACCACGCGACACCTAGTAGCGCTGTCGATAAAACGGAGACACGCATTGGATTTGACGAGTTCGCTCCGGAAGCGACCAACCCAGCACTTTGGAATGGAGAGAATCTTCTTGGTTTTGCTCTTATGGAAGTCCGCGACCGACTGAGGGAAATCAGCACACAGGGTTAGAATCGTAAATGTTACCGGAACCAAAACAAGAGTAAACGATATGGCTGAGAAGAACAATATCTGATTTTTAGGTTTGTCTTTTTTGTACTCCAGAAGCGTATCTCCTGTACCAATGGGGTGTTTATGTCCATTTGGTACACATATAGGCCTTCTGCTGTACGACTTCAATCCTGGAAAGTCTGATGTAATATCGCTCATTACGAGGGAGCGATACTGCATACCTAAAACAGCATCTACATGACAATGGTTTAGTATATATTCCAAGTATGAGGATAATCGCACACATAAGAGTAGGTGGCTTCGTCTCCATAAGTGGTAATCACCACTGACACTTGCAGCAGCAAGAACCGAACGGTGAGGAAATATATTCCTAAATAAACTCGTCGCGCTCCTTGATGTCTTTAATGCGAAGCTGGAGGGTGGTGTTGCCGCGGTAGTAGTTCTCGACGATGGAGTAGCAGATGTCGAACGGGTTGCCGGCTTTGATGTAGTCATAGAACTCGGCCATATTGAAGGCTATGGCAGGAATCTGGTGGAAAGGCTGCTTCTCGTCGATCAGGTCGAGCTTCATGTGGACTCCACCAGCGCCGACCTTACGGCCGTTGCCACCGTCGGAGACATTCTCGGTAAGGAATACCGGATTGGTGTTGCCTGGACCGAACGGCTGGAACTGCTTCAAGAGACGGAAGAATTTCGGGGTGATCTGGCTGAACTCCAACTTGGCGTCGATGTCGGTCATAGGGGTCAGCATCTCCTCGGTGATCTTTCCGGCGATGAACTTGTCTATCCTGCCGACGAACTCCTCCAAGTTGCCCTCTTTGAGAGTCAGGCCGGCCGCATAGACGTGCCCGCCGAAGTTCTCAAGAAGGTCAGCGCAGCTCTCGATGGCCTCGTAGAGATCGAAACCAGCCACACTGCGGGCGGATCCAGTGATGAATCCGTTCGACTTTGTCAGTACAATTGTCGGTTTGTAGAACGCCTCGACAAGACGTGAGGCCACAATCCCGACAACGCCCTTGTTCCAAGTCGGATTGTAAACTATTGTCGCCGCGTCAGTTGACAGGGCGGAGCCGTTCTGAACCATCTCCAGAGCCTCCTGTGTGATCTCCCTGTCTATGCTCTTACGGTCATTGTTGTTGTCGTTGATCTTCTCGCCGATCATTGTGGCGGTATGGTCGTCGGAGGCGGTCAGGAGCTCCACGGCCAGGCGGCCGGTCTCCATTCGTCCGGCGGCATTGATCCTCGGACCGATCTTAAACACAATATCATCTATGGTCAGATGCCCGAGTTCCAGCTTCGAAAGGGCCGCCATCGCGTGAAGTCCCTTTCGCGGATTCTCATTCAACTGCTTGAGTCCGAAGTGCGCGAGAACCCTGTTCTCCCCCACCATCGTCACGAGGTCCGCCGCGATGCTGACCACCAGAAGATCCAACAGCGGAATCAAAGTCTCGAACGGAATCCCATATTTCTGTGAATATGCCTGCACAAGCTTGAATCCCACCCCGCAGCCACTCAAATCGTCAAACGGATAGGTGTCATCCTCCCGCTTCGGATCCAGCACAGCCACAGCCGGCGGAAGAGTGTTCTCCGGAAGATGATGGTCGCAGATAATCACATCTATTCCCTTAGTGGCGGCATATTCAACCTTCTCGTTGGCCTTGATGCCGCAGTCCAAAGTGATTATGAGCCCGAAGCCGTTGTCTCCAGCCCAGTCAATGCCCTTGTAGGACACGCCGTAGCCCTCGTCGTAACGGTCCGGAATGTAGAAATCCACCTTTGAGGAATATCTTCTGAGGAATGAATATACCAACGACACGGCGGTTGTGCCGTCAACGTCGTAGTCGCCATAGACCAGAATCTTCTCCTCCGTAGTGATGGCTTTGCGAACCCTTTCCACGGCCACATCCATATCCTTCATCAGGAACGGATCGTGGAGGTCATTCAGGCTCGGACGGAAGAACGAGCGCGCCTGCTCGAAAGTCTCGACTCCCCTCTTGACAAGAAGGTCAGCGAGAACCCGGTCTATGCCCAGCTCGGCGGAAAGCCTTCCCACCTTCTCTGGATCAGCCGGCTCTTTCAATATCCATTTGCGCTCTTTTCCCATAATAGACAAAGGTACGGATTTAATTTCAGAATGTGAATTAAAAGTAGTATTTTTGCATATTCAGGACGTATCTTATTCGCCTTTAACGGAGAAAGGAAGCGGCGGAATGGCAGGCATCCGCATTGCGCGGGGCGGAGGATATCCCTTAGGATTTGAATATAAAAACACAACAGATATGGCAAACATCGAACTCAGCGAGCAGGAGAGAATCAGAAGGGAATCTCTCGCAAAGTTAAGGGAATTGGGCATCAATCCTTATCCGGCGCCACTCTATCCGGTCAACGCGACCGCAAAGGAAATCGAGGCCGGCTTTGACCCGGAGAAAGGCAACTTCCAGGGAGTCTGCATCGCGGGCCGTCTGATGTCCCGCAGGATCATGGGAGCGGCATCTTTCGGCGAGATCCAGGATTCAACTGGAAGGATCCAGATCTACGTCAAGAGGGACGAGATCTGCCCTGGCGAGGACAAGACGATGTACAACACCGTCTGGAAGAAACTGCTTGACATCGGCGACATCATCGGCATCAAGGGATTCGCCTTCATCACCCAGACCGGACAGCTCAGTGTTCACGCAAAGGAACTTACCGTTCTGAGCAAGTCTCTGAGGGTTCTTCCTATCGTGAAGGAGGTTGACGGCGTTGTCTATGACGCCTTCACCGATCCGGAGCTGCGCTACCGCCAGAGGTACGTGGATCTCATCGTGAACCCGCAGGTAAAGGACGTGTTCGTCAAGAGGGCGCAGATCATCGCCACGATGAGGGAGTATTTCAACGCCGCCGGCTGCCTTGAGGTCGAGACCCCGATCCTTCAGGCCATCCCGGGAGGCGCCACGGCCCGTCCGTTCATCACCCACCACAACGCCCTGGACATCGACCTCTATATGAGAATCGCCAACGAGCTCTACCTCAAGAGATTGATCGTGGGTGGCTACAACGGTGTCTATGAGTTCGCCAAGGACTTCCGCAACGAGGGTATGGACAAGACCCACAACCCTGAGTTCACCTGTATGGAGATCTACGTGGCCTACAAGGACTACATCTGGATGATGGACTTCGTGGAGAAGATGCTCGAAAAGATCGCCCTCAAGCTGCACGGCACCACAGTCGTGAAGATCGGCGACAAGGAGATCGACTTCAAGGCCGGCTACCGCAGACTCCCTATTCTTGAGGCTATTAAGGAATATGCCGGTGTGGATGTCAAGGGAATGGGCGTTGACGAACTCCGCGAGACCTGTAAGAAGCTCAACGTCGAGTTCGATCCTTCGATGGGTGTCGGCAAGCTGATCGATGCCATCTTCGGGGAATATTGCGAGGAGCATCTCATCGAGCCTACGTTCATCATCGACTACCCTGTCGAGATGTCTCCGCTGACAAAGAGGCATCGTGAGGATCCTACCCTCACCGAAAGGTTCGAGCTGTTCGTCTGCGGCAAGGAGCTCGCGAACGCATATTCAGAGCTCAACGACCCGATCGACCAGCTGGAGAGATTCGAGGAGCAGGCCGCCCTCAAGAGCCACGGCGACGACGAGGCGATGTTCATCGACTACGACTTCGTGCGCGCCCTTGAATATGGTATGCCTCCTACCTCCGGCCTCGGAATGGGCATCGACCGTCTGACAATGTTCATGACCGGCCAGACCACCATCCAGGACGTGCTCTTCTTCCCTCAGATGCGGCCGGAGAAGATCGCCAAGAACGACAAGGGCGCAGAGGCGACAGAGGAATAATCAATTTTGAATATTCAGGAAGGGTGGCCGTGACCATGAAGTCCAGGTCACCCTTTCTTAGAAGTTGTTTTGAATTGTTTGAAATGTTCTTTGAGGTGAAAGAAATCTTCATTTTCTTCCCGCTTCTTCAGTCAGATAGCACCGCTATCTTC
>ERZ780141.2167-NODE-2167-length-10182-cov-4.401402_pt1 | contig 10182 bp, 9 predicted proteins | sample MGYA00433080_ERZ780141 | MGnify/ENA primary metagenome ERZ780141 (study PRJEB29588, sample SAMEA2154047) | human gut metagenome | biome: human gut; feature: human-associated habitat; material: faeces | place: Denmark | collected 2008/2010 ... | reverse complement strand
TATCGGCAGCACGGATTGTATTTCATTTCGTATGCAACTGTTGTCTCTTCATTATGCCCCGGATAGAGCTTCGTATCAGGCGGCAAGGTAAAGATTCTCTTCTGTATGGAATCTATCAATGCCCTGGCTGAACCGGAATAGAAATCCGTCCTTCCTACAGAACCATTGAAAATCGTATCTCCACAGAAGCAGCAGCTATCCGCTTCATCATAATAGCAGCAGCCACCCAGTGTATGTCCCGGTGTATGCAGCACCTTGAAGTGTATTCCAGCCATATCAAATTCCTGGTTATCCCTGAAATACTCATCTGCTTCCCACCCATAGGCAGGACCAAACCAGCCTGACAGGTTCTTCTCAGGATCTTTCAGAAGCTCTGCTTCTTCTTCATAGGCATAGATTTTTGCCCCCGTCAATTCTTTCAGTTGCAATGCGCCACCTGTATGATCCCCATGTCCATGAGTCAGCAATATGCCTGCTATCTTTTTGCATCCCAGGCTTTTTACATCCTGATATACAATATCTCCTCTGTCACCGGGATCAATGATGACCATTTCATCTGACCCATCACGGAATACATAATAACAATTGGTCTGGCAGGCACTGAGTATGCGCCTTTTGATCTTAATATCAGCCATCAGCCAGTCGTCCTTTCAATATCAATCACATTTTCTATCATTCTTAATTTATCAATCATTGCCGTCAGTTCATTACGCCCGCCAATTTCAAAAGTCACTACCATAGTAGCGATTCCCTGCTTACTGGTTCTGGTGTTCATAGACTGGATATCAATATTTTTCTCTGTAAAGGTCTTGGAGATATCTGCAAGCAGTCCACTTCGGTTATGGGCATAGATAATAATCTCTGCCAGATATTTCTCTGCAGACTTCGTATCCTCCGGCTGCCATTCTGCTTCAATCAGTCTGACTCTGTCCATCTCAGGCAGATTGATAATGTTGACACAATCTGTCCTATGAATAGATACGCCTCTTCCTCTGGTGACAAATCCTACAATCTCATCTCCCGGTACCGGGTTACAGCATCTGGAGAAACGGACTGCCACATCATGAATTCCTTTTACGACAATACCACTCTTGGACTTGATATGGACAGGCTTACTCTGGCTGTTCTCCTGGATATTGGCTAACAGCTCTTCATCTGTAATCTGCTTCTTATGGTCACGCGCATACAGCTCCTGCATACGGTTGATGACCTGCCCTTCTTTAAGCGCACCATGTCCAATTGCAGCCAACACAGAATCCCAGTCCTGGAAACCATATTTATGCATAACACTGGCTTCGTATTCTGGTGTCAGAAGATCTGTTGTGTTGATATTCTTAGTCTTACAGTAGGTCAGGAACATGTCCCTGCCTTTCATGACATTATCTTCCTTGAGTTCGTTCTTGAACCACTGATTGATCTTGTTTCTTGCCTGTGATGACTTTACAATATTGAGCCAGTCACGGCTTGGTCCCTTGGAATTCTGTGAGGTCAGTACCTCGATTACATCACCATTGTTGATCTTATAATCTATGGTAACAAGCTTGCCATTGACTCTGGCACCAATCATCTTATTACCTACTGCACTGTGAATACTGTAAGCAAAGTCAATTGGAGTAGAACCCGCGGGCAGATTCTTCACGTCACCTGATGGTGTGAAACAATATACATGATCTGAGAACAGATCCAGGTCGCTCTTGAGCAGCTTTAAGAATTCCTTACTGTCTGAGGTATCCTTCTGCCATTCCAGAATCTGGCGCAGCCAGCTCAACTTTGCTTCTTCGGATTCGTTGCCCGTTTCTCCGCTCTTGCCTTCCTTATATTTCCAGTGTGCCGCAATACCATATTCAGCAGTACGGTGCATTTCATAAGTACGAATCTGAATTTCAAACGGCTGCCCGTTTGATGCAATCAGTGTGGTATGCAGGGACTGATACATATTCGGCTTTGGGGTCGAGATATAATCTTTGAAGCGGTTCGGGATCGGGCGGAACATATCATGGATAACGCCGAGGCAGTTATAGCAATCGATAACAGACTCGACTATTATTCTGACGGCGTAGATATCATAAATCTCATCAAAGGTCTTGCCGCCGATATACATTTTGCGGTAGATTCCGTGGACGCTCTTGATTCTGCCCTCGACCTTGCAGCCGGAGACGAGCGGATCGACGCGCTCCTTTATTTTCTCGATTATGCTGTCGAGGAACTCCTTGCGCGACGCACTCTGAGAGTTGAGATAGTCCTCGATCTCTTTATACGCGACGGGGTCGAGGCAGATAATGGCTCTGTCCTCAAGCTCCTCTTTTATCGTTCTGATACCTAAGCGGTGAGCGATGGGGGCATATATCTCGAGAGTTTCAAGGGCTGTTTCGCGGCGCTTCTCTTCGCGGACATAGCCGATGGTTCTCATATTATGCAGTCTGTCGGCGAGCTTTATAATAATAACTCTGATATCATTCGACATCGCGAGGAGCATCTTGCGGATATTTTCCGCCTGCGCCTCTGCCTTTGTCTCGGTCGGCACTTTAGCGAGCTTTGTCACGCCGTCGACTAATTGAGCTATCTCGTCGCCGAACTCGCGCTCGATATCCGCCTTTGTGACATCGGTATCCTCGACAGTATCGTGCAGGAGAGCCGCCGCCACCGACTGGCTGTCCATGCCGAGGTCTGCGAGAATCGAGGCTACGGCTATCGGGTGGATTATATACGGCTCGCCGGACTGGCGGAGCTGGTTCTTATGATGTTCCTTCGCCACATCATAGGCGCGCTTCACCGTTTCAAGCTCGTCGTCGCGGTACATGGTCTTTATTTTTTCGTAGAGCTTGTCGAAGCCGTCGTCAAAGGAAGAGCTGCCGTCGGTGAAATCCGCCTGACGGTTCATCTTCTTCTCCTCGGTCTCGCCGTTTATTTTTTCTTCCCACGATCTCATCGGATCACTCCTCATTATCTTGCCGCTGTTTATAAAAAGCTTCTTATATGTTTCATCAATTGTGCGTCCTCAAGGTTCACCTTGGGGCTCTGTTCGTTGACAACGATGCTGCCCGCGGGCGAGCGGTTGAGAACTCCCGTCTGCACCATAACTTCGACAGCGCTCGCGACGGCGCATATTCTGTCCTCCCCGAAGCCCGAGCGCAGGCAGAGCATCTCATACTCGGCGCTCCATGAGCCGCGCCGTTTTATCTGGGTATACACCGCGCCGCAGAGGCTTCTGTCCGGCAGAGCGATCTTTGCCTGCTCCACTGTCAGCTCCTCGCCGTGCATGACGCGGTCAAAGAGCCGAAGTCCCTCAAGGACTTTTATATCGTCGCTGCCCGCCGGGCGCATATTCCTGATATATACGCCGATGCGGACACTCCCCTGATACTCGTTTCTGTCGAGATTGACGGCGAGGTCAACTGTATCGCCGACGCTGTAAAAGAACGAGCGCTCGGTCATGCCGAAATACATGGCGAAGATGCGCGTATCGCCCTTTGAGACGGTTATTCTCATATGCTTGCCGTTGCCGACGGGAGAAAAGCCCTCTATCTTCATGCCGTAAAGTCCGAAGACCGGTTGGGGGTTGCCTGCGCCGAAAGGCTCAAGGGACGAGACGGCGTCAAGAATATCCAAAGATATATGCGCGGGATTGATTTTGAGATCTATATTCTGAACCGGAAACGGCATCTCGGTATTAAGCGAATATTCCGTTATCTCCGAGCGCAGCTGTTCGATATCCTTCGCCATGAGCGAGAGTCCCGCCGCCTGAGTGTGACCGCCGAAATGGGTCAGCAGATGCTTTGAATTTTTTATTGCATCATAGAGCGAGAAGCCCTCGATGCTGCGTCCCGAGCCGCGCGCCGTGCCGTCCTCTGTATTGCGCGAAATTATTATGCACGGTTTTGAATATTTTTCCTGAATCCTCGCGGCGACAATGCCGATAACGCCGTTATGCCAATCGTCGCCGTCAACGACAATGACGGGGGCATAGCGTATCTCCGGATGCTCAAACAGCTTCTGTTCGACCTCGGCGAAAATCTCGCTTTCAATCGTCTGGCGCGTTCTGTTCGCCTCGTTTATCTCCTGCGCGAGCCCGTTCGCGGTCTCGGGGTCGTCGCTGAGCAGAAGCTCGAGCGCGCGGTTGGCGGAGCCCATTCTGCCCGCCGCATTGATGCGCGGCGAAATCGTAAATGCCACGGAAGTTGCGTTGACATATTTATTACCCGCTCCGGCAACATCGAGAAGTTCGTTTATGCCGGCACGTGAGCGGTTGTTGATGCTGCGGAGTCCCGCCTTGACTATCGCGCGGTTTTCGCCGGTAAGATTGACAACATCGCTTATAGTGCCTATTGCGGCGAGGTCTGCGAAGTCTTCGATAACGGCTGTATCGTCCTCGAGCTCCATGGCACAAGCCAGCTTGAACGCGACACCCGCTCCGCACAGCTCCTTAAACGGGCTGCTGCAATCCGCGCGCTGAAGATCGACTATCGCCTCGGCGCGGGGCAGAACATCGGGAACTTTGTGGTGGTCGGTTATAACGACCTCCATGCCGAGTTCATACGCGCGCTCTGCAGCGTCCGCGGCGCTGACTCCGTTATCGACCGTCACTATCAGCTGAGTGCCCATATCTTTGAGCTTTTCGACCGCGCCGACGCTCAGACCGTAGCCCTCGGTCAGCCTGTCCGGGATATACCACAGGACATTCGCGCCCTTTGACTCAAGATATGTATATAGAAGAGCGGTTGAGGTGACGCCGTCGGCATCGAAATCGCCGAATATCGCTATGCACTCGAAATTATCTATCGCGCGATTTATGCGCTCGACCGCCTTATCCATGTCGGGCAGGTCGAACGGGTCAAGCGTAAAGAACGGCTCGGGGTCGAAGAAATCTTCTATCTCTTCGTTGTCGCGAAGTCCGCGTATAACGGCAAGCAGCGCGGCGATAGGATTGAGGCTGTGTTCCTCGGCCATCTGAGCCGCGAGATCCTTGTCATATGAAGCTGCAAGCCATCTTTTACGCATAGGGTTACCATTCCTTTCGATAATAGTTAATTATACCATGTATATAGCGGTTTTATCAAGAGTTTCGGCAGAAAGTTCGGCTTTTCGGCACGGGACATAAAAAGAGCAGACCGGCTGACCGGTCTGCTCCGTGGATTGATATTTGTTGTTTTATGCTTTTGCCGCCGCAGGCTTTCTCGCGGTCAAAATAAGATTCAGCGTAGCTATGAGCGTAAAAGCGATGAGCACGGAATAGAAAACGCTGTAATCGCTCATGATATATCTCAGCCCATAAAACGCGGTAAGCGGCGAAACGACAACCGACACCACCGCGCCGGAAATGATGCCTTTCACGGCGAGCAATCCGACTGTTGAAGCGATCGCCGAGAATGCGGCGTAGCACGCCGAGACAACAGCGAACGCACGATTCTTCGCGACAACGGGCAGGACAAAGAGGCACGCGCAGAAGACGAGGGAGAAAACGAGGCCCAGGACGGACGGGGTGCCGCCCCAAATCATGTTCTGAATGTTCAACGCAGTTGCAAGGACAAACGCGGCTGCGGTCGATACGATGCAAATAACTGTTTTTTTCATTTCAGTCACCTCCGGGTGCTTTTTCTATACGCGGCACATAAAGCCGATGTTGTTACGAAGCATTTTCTGCGCCCAAAAGCGTAAGAACCTTTTCGGCATCGGCTTCATTTATACGGAAAATAACTGCGGGGCTATTGAACTTTTCGCCTTTTAAATACGTCTCGGAAAAGCTGAGATAACAGCCGCTGTCAATGACAAAGCAGGACATAACTCTGCGCTCTGTACCCTCATCATTTTTGAGCTGAATATACACGGATTTTTTAAGCTCCTTGTTCGGATACTTATCCTCCTCGGCTGTTGCCGTCATGCCTTTAAGCGCCGAAACGAGCGCTTCAAGGTCGGATTTTTTCAGATCATTTGTCACATTGCGAATTTCCTTGCCCTGAAAATGCGCCGCAGCGGAATCGACGGAAGATATCAGCGACAAATCGGCTATATCGTCGAGCTTATAGTCCTTGTTCATATCGTCCGCGTTTACTGAATAGCTCGGGTACGAATCGGACTCGCCGTCGGGCTTCTTTTCTTCATGCGAACAGGCTGCGAAAGCCGTCAAAACGAGCAGCGCCGCAAACAGCAACGAAATCATCTTTTTCATGATAACAAATTCTCCTTTCAACATCAAGGCACTATTTTCCCAATAAAATCATTATATGTGCCATTCCATTGCACAAAATAATCTCCTGAGTGATGTCCTCCATCATGTACATAAATATATCTTGCACTTGACGTGATCTCATAATAGTACCCAATACAAGCTGTCATATGCGCACCAGAATATGCTCCACCTTTTGCAAATCCAACTAAAGTAGGACGCCCTGCATCTATTTCTGGCTTTAATTGCGTAAATTGAGGTTTGCTAATATTTGTTGCTGTAAATTTATTGGGATACCTTCCATTTTTATGGCAATATTGGTGAACTGCTTTCGGTATGTTTGCATTCGCCGTATTAACGCCCATAAGACTTGATATCTCGTTTATCATGGCACTGTAAGAGCCTGTCATCAAATTAGGATAACCATGCGAATCCCAATATCCCAAAATGTTGCCAATAGCCGTTGGTATGCAAGAGGCTGTATACGGATAATTGGGAACACCCGAAATCACTTTATACTTGTCAACACTCCCTCTCAAAATACTTGCGTCAGCTTCGTTTGCAGTTTCAATTACTTCATCAAAACTATCATTGACTAAATCATCACATTCTATAACCTGTATTTGATCACCACTAATTAAGCCATGAAATCCCGGTTCATAAAAAGCCTTTAATATTTTACGATTCAATACTCCATCAGCGCATTTTTCATAATAATCACAATATGGTGAACGATATCTTGAAAATTCAATAATTTCAAATTGATCATTACAGATAACATAGCCAATATTTTCACTTGACACGATTGATTCAATCGTGAAATGTCTGTATATATTGTCATCTGATGAAAACAAAATTCCATTGTCCACTAAAGTGCAATTGCTCCAATCTTCAAAACCTGGAATTCTTGAAAAATGATTAATCTGAGATTCCAACGTTAATCTTTTATCGGTCGCCATTGCACTACAAGGTAACGCCGAAATGAGTATTAATGCTATTGTTAATAATAATGCTATTTTCTTTTTCACAATTGTACCTCCAGTTTACGCTTAGTTGTTTAACTTTAGTTAATAAAGAAATCAAAATTTAAATATCTCTTTTAAAATCAATTATTTTCATCCCGACGAAAAAATTTTTCGTCGGACTCAATTGTCTCCGTTCTTATACCTATGGGCATTCATGTTGTTCATAATTATCCTCCGGATAAATACTTTTTTACTAAAAATCAATACAAATTGGTTAAATCGTCTGAAAAATTCTTTCTTACAATGACATATTATTACATTCAAACAAATTTGTCAACCTATTTTACAAATAATTTTTTTCATAGGACACAAAACCGACATAAATGTGTATTTACAGAAAATCGTCGAAAGCAAAACTTCCGCAGAACATAAATAACATTCTGCGGAAGTTCGGGTTTATTTATTTTTCAGATATCCTGCTTCTCGAACAGGGCGGCTGAACGCTTATAGGCGGCGAAGGTCAGCGCGAGCCAAATCACAACGCCGAGCGCGAGGGTGACGAGCTTTGCCGCCAAAAACTGCGGGTCGGGAGTATCGAGCTTGTTTTTGAAAAGCGGCAACGCGTGGCAGAGCACGATCTCAATGCCGATAAAGACGAACACGGCGACACTGCCGAGCGCGAACGGCACGCCGATGCGCTTGACATTTTTATAATAAGCCGGGAAAAATATAATATTGAACACGCCGAATATCATAAAGAAGAACGCGAAGAGCGTGATGTTTACATCGAGGTCGGCGGCGTTGACGGGGGTCATAATTTTAGCGCGCAAGAGTGCTATCGGCACGCAGACCGCTATTTCGAGCAGTTCGAGCAGGCTCACGGAGATTATGCGGGCGAGCACTGTTTTATGTTTTTCGACGGGCAGCATCATGGTGAAAAACACATCGTTATTCTCCCTGCCGAACTGGCACATGAAGAACACGCCGAGGCAGGTATAGAACATAATAACGAGATAGGGATAGTTCGGGATAAAGAGCATGAATGCAAGCGGAATAAACAGGATATTCGTCGGATGAAGGACGAGCTTCAGTTCTTTGTTGAGCAGTTCTTTCATTTTGTCTCCCCCTCCCTCTCGATATGCACCATTATATCCTCAAGCCCGGCGGGTGCGGATTCGACGCCTGCGGGCAGTTCGGAATTTCTGACAAGCGCGCTCATGCCGTCTTTTTCGCGGCGCGCGCCGATAAGCTCGATATTTTTGGGTGCGTTATCGGCAGAAAACTGAACTACACTGTATTTTTGGAGCAGAGTGCAAAGAGGTTCATTCTCCGCGATGCGTCCCTGCTTGAGATAGATTATGTTATCGGCGCAGCGGTCGAGGTCGCTCGTGATATGGGTCGAGCAGAAAACGGTCTTGCCCTCGTCCTGCGAAAGGCTGATGAAGATATCAAGAATCTCATCGCGCGAGACGGGGTCGAGTCCGCTCGTCGGCTCGTCGAGGATAAGCAGATCCGCCGAATGAGAGAGCGCGAGGGCGAGCGAAAATTTGACCTTCATGCCTGCGGAGAGCTCGGATATGCGTTTGCTTTCATCAAGAGAGAAAAGCTGCATATATTTTCTGTAGAGCGAGTCGTCCCACTCGGGATAAAAGCGCGAAGTGACTGCCGCGACGGTGCCGAGGCGCTTTTGCGGATAGTAATTCACGCCGCCGAGCACGACGCCCAATCTGCTCTTGATTTTCATCTCATTTTCGGCGAAAGGCATTGAAAAGAAACGGATATCGCCCGCATCGGGATGGACGAAACCGAGCAGGGATTTTATAGTCGTCGTCTTTCCCGCGCCGTTTCTGCCGATGAATCCGGTTATCTTACCCTCTTCGAGCGCAAAGCTGACATTGAGGGAGAATCCGGCATAATTTTTCTTCAATCCGGCAACTTCGAGAGCGTTCATTCCTCCGCCTCCTCGGGCGCGCGGCGCTGAGCCTCAAACAGAGCGTCGGCAAAATTCATATAGACATCATTTTGGACTATCGCGATGCCCTGATTTTTATCGGCGAGCATCAGAAGCGTGTCCCCGGGGTTTATATCGAATATATCGCGCACGCCCTTTGGGATTACTATCTGACCCTTTTCGCCGACCTTCACGGTAGCGATAAATTTGCCCTCCGGCATCTTCATATCGGTCACTCACCTTTCTGAAATTCAAGTGATATTTGTTATACTTTTCCTACCAGTTATACTTATATCACTTCTTCACCGCTTTGTAAAGAGTTTTTCGTCCAAAACGGTGTAAATATTTTTTGATTTTTGTACTTCGGTGCAATAATATTTTTGTTTTAACGGTACTGCAGGACAAAAATTAAATAAATTTTAGAAAATGCACTCTCAGATATTGATTTATTGTTTTTATTGTGATAATCTTACGATAGAGCAATAATTTATGCACAAGATACAAAAACAACACGAAAGGGTGGAAATTTATGAGTAAAAAAGCAAATCCTTATGAAAACTTTCTGAATGTGCTCGACAGCGCCGCTGCGCTTGACGGCATCGATCAGAACGACTATGCAGCGTTCCGTTATCCAGAGCAGGAGCTGAAGGTCAACTTCCCCGTGCGCATGGACAACGGCGAGCTGAAAATGTTCACAGGCTACCGCATCCAGCACTCGAGCACCCGCGGTCCGTGCAAGGGCGGCATAAGATTTCATCCTAATGTAGATATGGACGAAGTCCGCGCGCTCGCCGCATGGATGACCTTCAAATGCGCAGTTGCCAACATCCCCTACGGCGGCGCAAAGGGCGGCATAACCTGCGACCCGTCGCAGATGTCCAAGGGCGAGCTTGAGAGAATGACCAGACGCTACGCAGCAATGATAGCGCCTATCATCGGCCCCCACAAGGACATTCCCGCTCCCGACGTCAACACCAACGCCGAAGTCATGGGCTGGGTCATGGATACATATTCGATGAAATACGGCTATCCTATCCCCGGCGTCGTCACCGGCAAGGCGTTTGAAATCGGCGGTTCGCTCGGCAGACCCGAGGCGACCGGAC
>ERZ780141.2166-NODE-2166-length-10184-cov-4.023003_pt1 | contig 10184 bp, 6 predicted proteins | sample MGYA00433080_ERZ780141 | MGnify/ENA primary metagenome ERZ780141 (study PRJEB29588, sample SAMEA2154047) | human gut metagenome | biome: human gut; feature: human-associated habitat; material: faeces | place: Denmark | collected 2008/2010 ... | reverse complement strand
TTGTGCATCCGGAAAGAATACAGGCTATAACAAGCATAAGGATTAAGCGATACATGGTTTCCCTTTCAAATTTAAATAAATATTACTTTACCGGCAAATATTGCCGGTGTTTTTAAATAAAGCTATTTTTAAAAAGGCGGCGCAAGCGCGCCGCCAAACTCAAATGATGTTAAAAGCTGAAGTTATAAGTTAAAGTCCAATTAAAGGGCAGGTCATAATACTCATATGTGCTTACAGGTTCAGTTCTGTCCAAAATGTTACGCAAATTCAATACAGCTGATTGATTTTCTGTTGGTCTGTAAGTAAATGCAGCATTTACCAAAAATCTATTTTTCAAATCATGGTCATATCCTGAATTGCCACCATATTTGTAGCTACTTGGCTCTCTATCAGCCAATACAAGACAATTTAAATTTGCAGAGAACTTGTTAAGAGTATAGTCTACGCCTGCATTCAACTGCATACGTGCAGATTCTTGCGCCCATTTATGAGTGTCATCATCGTAAGACTTAGGATTCTGATAAGTAGCACTAATATTGTAATCCCATTTATCACTAAGCTTCTTTAAATACTCTAATTCTACGCCAGTATTTTCAAATTTACCCATATTAACTTGAATTTTATTTTTGGGATCAGGCAGCCAATCAAAATATTTCCATTTGAATTTATTCTTATAGTCCATATTAAAGATTGCCAACTTTGTAGATGAAGTATCAGTAATATGTTTTAAACCAGTCTCATATGTCCAGCCTTCTTCAGGTTTAATGCCATTCTTCTTAATAATATCAGCAGATGTACCACCAGAAGAAGTATGAGAATTTATAGCCGGCATTTCAAAAGCTTTACCTATGTTAGTATACCAGGATAATGTATCATTAATTTTGTACAATGTCTGCAACTGAGGTAATAATACATTATTGTTTTTATCATCAAAGTCAGTAGCTCTATAAGTTTCACCACGTAAACCTAATGTAGAGCTAAATTTATCATCAAATTTCTTATGATAAGAAATGTAAGCACCATAGCTGTTTCTATCATTATCAGCCATATTAGCAAATGTTTGGTCATATTTTTCATGTTTTAAGGTAAGACCGAATATTAAGCTATCTTCGCCAAAATCCCACTTCTTCTGACTATCGACATAAATATTAGAAGCAGTATAGTTACTTGTATCACCACCACGCTTTGCACTACCATTAGTTGCAACATTCATAGCTTCAACTTTTTTGCTATTGTATGCTAAAGTAGTCTTTGTCTGATTTTCATTATCACTATAAATTAAACTTGCAGCATGTTTTGTATCATGATAAGCATATCTCGTTAAAACAATTTCGCCGGTTTTATAATCTCTCTGTCCGTACATAGGATTCATTTTTGAATAATTCCATGTAAACTGAAGATTAGGAGATAATGCTAAACTAGTAAACGCATTTGTTCTTTGATATTTTTCATTAACTCTATATGTACCATTAGGTGTCTGAATAACACCCGTTTTAGTTTTATTCAAAGCATCTGGTCTATCCATTTGTGCATGCTCAAATTTATCAACATAATCTTTACCAAAAGAAGCAATAAAACCTTCGCCTTGAGTGGTAACGCTATATTTGTTCAAATAATTACCACCAGTGGCACTAAGAGTTGTTTTTGTTTCTCCATTCCCTTTCTTAGTAATAATATTTATAACACCGCCAAGTGCTTCAGCACCATAAAGTACAGAGTTAGCACCTTTAACAACTTCTATTCTTTCAATAGCACTAACCGGAATTGCACTTACAGATGCATAATTATTAATATTAATAGGTGCACCATTTACCATAACTAAGGCACCCTTGTCGAAGCCGCGTAAATAAACACGACTATAGCTGGAACCCAAGTCATCGCCACCAGGACCGTAAGAATAATCGGTAACACCTGCAACTCTTCTTAGTGCTTCCATAGTAGTTGTAGCACCATTTTTTTCAATTTCTTTGGCATTAATAACGCTGACAGCAGCAGGTGTTTCCAAATCCCTGGTTTCAGTTCTTTGCGCCGTTACAACCATCTGGTCCAGCGAATACTCCTGCAGCTCTTCAGCAAATACGTTTGTACCCCCCCATATTACACTACCGGTAATGAGGGCCGTCATCAATAAACCCTTGGAAAAATTACTCTTCATGTTTACTCATACTCCTCAAAAATATATTTTGACCACTCTTCCCCTGCCCAGTCTTGCATGGCCACAGGCTACTAAGCGCATCAAGCAAAATTGTAAGCTATACGGCAATATAGCTATAAAAAAGCGCCCTTGCTTTTATAATCAGCAAAAGCGCAAGTTACTCTTCTGATATTATATAGAAAGCTTCTTTGTAAAGTTATATTTCGCTTTAGGAATCTCTCTTTTTATATGTCCATAGTATACTACACAAGTCTTATATATTCAATATCAATTCTTATTATTAAACTAAATTCTACTAGGAAATTTTTCTTTCAACCACAAAAACAGTATTGGCAGCACCAACAGCGTAAACACCGTTGATGTTATCATACCGCCGATGATAACCCACGCCATGCTCACGCGCGTTTCCGATCCTGCGCTCAGCGAAAGCGCCGTCGGCAGCATACCCACCACCATCGTCAGTGCTGTCATAAAGATAGGCTTCAGACGAGTTTTGCCTGCTTCGATTACCGCAGCCTTCGCCGTCATGCCTTCATGCATCAGCGTCAGCGTATAGTCCAAAAGCAGCGTGCCGTTTTTCGCTACCAGACCGTCCATAACCAAGATGCCGATGAGAGAATACAGGTTGATGGTGTTATGCGTCAAAAGCAGGCAGAAGATTGCACCGATGATGCCCAGCGGCAACGAAAACATACGGATGAACGGCGTGAATACCGATTCATAAAGCACTGCCAACAGCAAATAAATCAAAAGCAGTGACAGTGACAACGCCATAGCCATTTCGGCAAAGGAATCGTTCATCGTGGTCGCCTGGCCGGAAAACTCATAGGTACTCTTGAGGCCTGCAGCATTTAGCTTCTGCGTCAGCTCCTTGACTACTTCATTCAGCGGTCTGTCCGTCAGGTTGCACTGGATGTTAATGATGCGCTCCTTATTCACGCGACGGATCGTAATCGGGCCTACGCCCTCTTCTACATCGGCAAGGTCGCCAAGAAAGACGCTTCCTCTGCCTGTCTGCACTGGAATAGCGCGCACGTCTTCAATATCATAGCCACTGCCACCGGCAAAACGTACTGCAATATCGGTGTCATTGCCATGGTTTTGCACATCGTTCGCCAGCACGCCGGCGCTGCGTCCACCAATAGCGGCGTTAAAGGACTGCGCCACGTCATTGACTGTCGCGTGATAATATTTCAGCTTGTCGCGGTCTACTGTCACCTTCAGCTCCGGCATGCCTTTAACATAGGAATTTTTGATATCCTTCAGGCCTGCAGTCGAAGCAAAAATCTGCTCCACCTTGGCGGAATCAGCCACCAGCTGGTCCATATCGCTGCCCTTAAGCTCCACCTGTACCGGCGAGCGCACAAGGTTGCGACCGCCCGAAACACCGGTAACGGATGACTGAATTTCGTTTACGCGCACCTTGATTTCGCCCAAATTCTGTTTGGCGAAGCTGCGAATGCCCTGTGCTACCTGCCAGACGTCCCTGCTGCGTTCATCGCTGCTTTTCAGCGCAATGACCAGCTTGCCCATGCTCTGCGTAGTGGTCACATTCGTCATATAATGCTCGATTTCCGGCACCTTGGCCAGATAATCTTCGAACAGCAGCAGAGCCTCGTTCGTCTGGTCGGCGTTATAGCCCGTCGGCAGCTCAATATTCACCTGAATCGCACTTTCGTCGGTACGCGGCATGTACTCCGAGCCGACGATACCGAGCGGCACCAGCGCCACCGCCACCGCGAAGGCTGCCAGTACTCCCAGCACCAGCTTCTTCGGCTTTTCTATGCATTTGCGCAGTAGCACATCATACTTTGCAATCGTCTGCGCTTCAAAGTCATCCAATCTGCTCCACAGCTTGCCCTTAGGCTCCTCCACGCCGTTTTTATAAAAGCGCGAAGCCAGCATCGGCGTCAGCGTAAAGGAAACGACCAGCGACATCAGTGTAGCAAAAACAATCGTCATGCCAAACTGCTTGAAGAACTGGCCGGTCGCACTCTGCATAAAGGCAATAGGCAAAAATACCACCACGTCGCAAAGCGTCATAGCGATTGCGGCCATGCCAATCTCATTACGTCCTTCCTCCGCCGCCACGTCAGCGCTTTTACCCATCGCCAGAAAACGATGGATATTCTCCAACACAACAATGGAGTCATCGACAAGAATACCAATACACAATGCCATACCCATAAGTGACATCATATTGAAGGTAAAGCCTGCCAAATACATCAGGAAGAAGGTTGCAATCAGCGAGGTAGGAATGGCAATCATAACTGCCATAGAGGACTTCCAGCCACGCAGGAACAGATACAAGACAAGGCCGGTAGTAACAAGGCCTTCCAGTAGCGTTTTAAGCGTGTTGCTTAGGGAATCGCGCACGAAATGCGACTGGTCATAAACAACGGTAAAAACGTAGTCCGGGTAATCCTTGCGCAGCGTTTCCAGCTGCTGCAGCACGCCATCTGCTGTGTCGACGATATTGGCACCGCTAGCCTTATACACCTCCAGCGATACTGCCTCGTTGCCGTCAACGCGGCTATAGGCCACGGCACGCTTATCCTTGGCCTGCACGTTGGCCACCTGCCCCAGCTCGATATATCTGCCGCCTGCACCCTTAAGCTGCAGATGCTGAATCTCCTCCGGAGCCTTATACTGCGCCTGCAGACGCACGGTTTTTTCCAAAGCATCGGTATAGACGGAGCCGGAAGAAACAATAACGTTTTCCTTGCGCACCGCCGTAATAATATCCTGCAGCGTCAGTCCGTAATAATTGAGCTTATCCTTATCAACTTCGATTGCGACTTCCTTGGTACGACCGCCGGTAACGTCAACATCAGCTACGCCGGCTGCCTGCTGCAAGCGCTCCTTAAAGCTGCTGTCTGCCAAGGCAAAAATATCGTCCAGGTTATCCTTAGACGTTGCTGCAATCTGGATAATCGGATATTCTTCTGAAGAACGCTTGAGCACTGCAGGCTCATCAATATCCTCCGGCAGATTCTTACGGATACGGCTGACTTTTTTCGTTGCCTCGATAGCCACCATATCAGCATCGGCCTGACTGTCCAGCTCGACAAAAATCTCCGCACGTCCGGGACGTGTAGCGGAACGCACCTGCTTAAAGTGCGAAATTGAGGACAGCTCGTCCTCAATCGGCTTCGTCACCTGCTGTTCAACGGATTCCGTACTGGCGCCCGGATAGTTGACAATTACGCTGATAAATTTAGAGTCCACGTCCGGCAGCAGCTCCACGCCAATGCGAAAGAAGCTGATAAGACCGAGGACGCAGACTAATATGTAAATCATGCAGATACCGATAGGCCGTTTAATAGAAAAGCGTGTAATATTCATTACTTCGCCTCCTCCTTGGCCACCTCAACCACCATGCCGTCACGCAGACGCGCAAGATTATCAAGGATAACCGTTTCGCCTATCTTCACACCCTGCACTATTTCAATACTTTCATTATTACTTGCACCGGTAGTAACAGGCTTTTTCAGAGCCTTATTACCCTTGCCCAGCACATAGACAAAATATTTGCCATCCCGTTCGAGAACGGTATTTTTAGGTAAATATATAGTGGATGGCTTTTGCAGAAAACGCAATTCACCCTTGGCAAACAAGCCTGCCTTTACGTTGGAGCCAGGCTCATCCAGCCTGATGCGGAGGGTAAACTTGTTTGTTTCCCTGCTTCTTACAGGGCTCACATAAACAACAGTACCCCGGCATATTTCGCCAATCGCCTCCAGCTTCAGCTCGACCTGCGTGCCAACGGTCACAGAAGCAGCCTCGGCCTCTGTAATATCGCAGTCCACTGTAAAACCACTGTCATCTAAAAGGGTAAGCAGCCTGCTCCCTGCAGGCGCATAGCCACCCACTTCTGCATCGCGGTAGGTAATAATACCTGCGCGTGGTGCCTTAAAAATCAGATCGTGATACTTGTTTTGCGCAATAATGTACTCCTGCTCACGTCTGGCAGCAATCTGCTCCTGACGGTAGACCTGCGACGGTGTGCCATCATAGCTTTCCTGCTGCGCCAAAGCATCGTACTGCGCTTTTTTATTAGCCAGCGTCTGCTCCATACTGTCCAGCTCAGACTTGGAAACAGCGCCCTGCGCATACAACTTGCGGTAACGCTCCGCGTTGACCTGCGCCAGCTTATAATCAGCCTCATAGCGAGTAAGGCTGGTGCTGTAGCTCACATCCGTAGTTGCCGCATTAGCTCCGGCCTCGGCATAGCGTGCCTTGGCCTTGAGCATTTCGGCGCGGGCATCATCAAGATGCTGCACCAGGAGGATATCTCCGGCCTGCACCTTGCTGCCCAAATCCACATTAATCTCATCGACAATACCGGCATACTTATTGACGATATCAATCTGTGCCTTGGCCTTGAGCTGTCCAAAAAGATTAATGCTTTTATACAATGGTCGTCTGCTCACTACCTGCGTGTGCACAATAGGTTTCATTACTGCTTTTTTTGACGTAGACTGGTTGGAGAGATGCCTGAGGCCCAGTGTCAAAGTAATGCCTATCACACAGATAGCAAGCAGACTAAGGAGTTTGTGTTGTAATATATAGTTTTTTGCCTGAGTAAAATCGGGGCGCAGCATTATTTCGCTGCTGCCTGAGCATCAGCAGCTACGGCCTGTTGGCAGACTTCCAGCATAGCCTCAGCAAAGCTGCCTGCCGGAACCGGAACAAACTTCAGCTCCTTAGCCTGATGGCTCAGCAGAGTTTTCTTGCTGCCATAAACATCCATTACCTCTACACCGTAGGTTTTATCCTGCAGGTTAAAGGTCATGACGATTTCACAGTATTGCACCTTCTCTTTTTTAGTCAGAGAAGCCTTGTATTTTTCATTGAGCTTTTTCAGCATATCCTTATCGGTAAAAACGGTTTTCGTCAGCACGGAAATAATATTTTTATCGGGCAGGCCGTTAGTAACCTTGCTGAATGTCAGAGAATCCATATCGTAAGCATAAATACCTACGTTATTTTCTACAACAATAGACCAACGTGCCTGCTCCTGTTCTTCTTCGCTCGGTTTAGGCATCATGCTGATTTCCCAGTTCATACCCTCCTGAGTTGCAGGCTTCTTGTCTGCATCCGCAGCAAAAGCGGTTGCACAGCAAAATAAAGTCATCAATAAAACAATCAGCTTTTTCATGAAAACTTCACTCCTTTATATTTCAATATACCTATTAGTATACTATACTCTTATCTTTAATTCAAATTTCTTACAATATGAATTATATTTTCCTTAGACAGCTTCTGCAGCGTATAATAATTGGCCTGCATGGCGGCGGCAACCTTCTTTGCCAGGCCCAGCTTGATAAAACCGCTTTCCGTATCAATCACTACTGAAGTAATTTTAGCCTTAGCGATTTTTTCAGCAATGCTGATTGCTGCTGCTACAGGATCCTTTTCGCCCTCGTGCACGGCATTCGCGCGTCCGTCGGTAACAACGATCAGAAGCGGCTCCAGCTCACTGTCACGCTTGTTCATCATTGCCAACGTCTGCAGTGACAGCGCCAGTCCGTCAGCCAGCGGCGTTTTGCCACCGGTTGGCATTTCTGCCAGACGCTTCTGCGCCAGGTCCACGCTACGTGTAATCGGCAGCAGCATATCTGCCTTATCGCGACGAAAGGCAATCATGCCTACGCGGTCACGCTTTTGGTACGCCTCCTGCAGCATGTAGAAAATGGCACCCTTAACGGCGCGCATACGCTCACGTGCACCATGGAACCGCTGGCATCCACCGCAAACAGGAAGGTGTTGCCGATGCGTTTTTCGCGCACCTTCTGGCGTAAATCCTCTTCCTTGATGTTCAGCGCACAGCCGTTATCCTCACGCAGGCGCTGATAAGGCGCTGCCGCGCGGATGGTTGCGTCAAAGGCCAGGTCCGTAACCTTGCTTTTAGGCTGTTCGGCGCGCACGTAACGTCCCTGCTTCAGGTCAGTCTTGGTCACGCTGCGTTTGCCGCTACCACGGCGCACATTGCGATCCTTGCCCAAATCCAGCAGCATCTTCGGCAGGCGGAAGCTTTTGTCAATATCGGCAAGCTGCTCCTCCGGTGCCAAGTTGTTATCATTACGCTCCTGCTGCTGCTCGTCCTCGTCGCTTTCCTCGTCCTCGTCCTCATCGTCGGAAGCATCGTCATCTTCGTCATCTTCGTCATCATCGCCGTTATCCAAGGGCGGTGGCGGCGGCAGCTGGTTATCTTCGTTGTCCTCGTCATTATTTTCATCGTCAGGATTATCTTCGTTATCCTGCTCGTTTTCTTCTTCGTTTTGGTTATCGTCCTGTTGCTCCTGCTCCTCGGGCTGTTGCTCTGGCGGCTTACGCATACGGTGCGGCAGCACGAACTGCGCTGCCTCCTCCACGTCCTTCGGCAGCACGTAAGTGCGCCCCGCCAGGGCGGCGATAGCGCGCGCAGCCTCGAGCAGATAAATTTCCGCACGATGGCCGGCACAAAAAGCCTGCGAGCACAGCTGAGCAGCAAGCATCAGCATCGCATCGCTCACCTCAACCTGCGGCAGCAGCTCACGCGCTGCCTGCACCTTCGCTGCCAGGGCAGCGGTTTCTTCCGCATACTGCTCACAAAACGCAAGGGTATTGTTACTATATGCTAAGGCACGTTGGATAACCTCCACGCGCTGACCGATATCCTGCAGTGCCTGCATATCTGCGTACATACCGAAGCGGTCCAGAATATGTCCGGGCAGAGTGCCCTCCTCCGGATTCATCGTAGCAATGACGGTCGTGCGTACCTCATGGCTGCAGCTGATACCGTCACGCTCTACATTATTTATACCTGCGCTGTTAGCATCCAATGCCGCAGTCAGCAGCTCCTGACGCAGCAGATTAGCTTCATCAATATAAAGAATATTATCCGTAGCACGTGCCAGAATGCCCGGTGAAAAGCGTTTTTCGCCCAAGCTCACGGCAGCCTCCAGGTCAATGCTGCCAAAAAGCATATCCTCTGTTACGTTCAGCGGCAACGTCAGCATCCTTTGCGCACCAATCAAACTCTGCACACTGCGGGCCAGCACGGATTTTGCCGTACCCTTGGCACCGCCTATGAGCAGGCCGCCTGCTCTGCGGTTGACCAGAGCAATGAGCAAGGCCTTTTTTGCCTCCTCCTGCCCCACCACCGCAGCAAAGGGATAAAGATTATTTTTAAGCATAGTCAACGCTCCTTAGGCTTCGGCAGCCAAAAAGCTCTCTACCTTATTCCAATCCAGCTCGCCCTCTTCAAACGGACGACGGCGCATACGGTGCGGCAGCACCAGCTTAGCTGCTTCCTTCAGGTCATCAAGGTTAGCCTGCTTGCGGCCGTTGAAGGCAGCCAAGGTCAGCGCTGTCTTGATCACAGTAATATCCGCACGGTGACCGTCTACGCCCAGCTCAACAGAAAGCTTGGCCACAGTTTCCAGCAGCTTGTCATCAATAGTTACCTCCGTCAGCAGCTTGCCGGCAGCAATAATTTTTTCCGCCAGCTCCTCCTGCGCTTCCTTATAACCTGCAATGAAGCTCTCAGCATCGTTTTCATAAGCCAGACGGCGTTTGATTACCTCTACGCGCTGCAGCGGGTCATGCTCGCCGGTAACGACAACGCTCAGACCAAAGCGGTCCAAAAGCTGCGGGCGGATGTCACCCTCTTCGGGGTTCATAGTGCCAACCAGCACAAAGCGTGCGGGGTGGGAATAGGAAACACCCTCGCGTTCAACGGTGTTTACGCCCATAGCAGCGGCATCCAGCAGAACGTCAACAACATGGTCATCCAACAGATTGATTTCATCTACATATAAAATATTGCGGTTAGCCTGCGCCAAAATACCTGGTTCAAACTTTTTCTCACCATGCTTAATCGCATGCTCAATATCCAATGTGCCGACAACGCGGTCCTCTGTAGCACTTACAGGCAACTCAACCACGCGCATGTTGATGGTTTCCTCCGGCAATGTGCCCTCTGCCTGCAGCTTGGCAGTACAGTCATCACACAGCTGGCTGCTGTGCGGGTCACAGTGGAAGC
>ERZ780141.2161-NODE-2161-length-10207-cov-5.378940_pt1 | contig 10207 bp, 9 predicted proteins | sample MGYA00433080_ERZ780141 | MGnify/ENA primary metagenome ERZ780141 (study PRJEB29588, sample SAMEA2154047) | human gut metagenome | biome: human gut; feature: human-associated habitat; material: faeces | place: Denmark | collected 2008/2010 ... | reverse complement strand
AGCAGTTCGTGCCATTCCAATCGGCTTACGCCTCTTGGGGCACTATTGCATGGCGCGCATATACCAATCAGCATCGTCCTACGGACTTGCTTCTTGGATGCGTCCGCAACAAGGTGGGTTGCCGATTCAAAGGGTCAGAAAATCCACCCCGCGACCGGCAAGTTTTGGGGTAGTTTTCTTATGTCTGGATTACTGTGTTGCAAAAATATATGAATGTGGTATAATAAAAATAGAAAGACAACCGCCCAAAAGGTGGGTTGCCGATTCATAGTGTCAGAAAATCCGCCTCAGTGAACGGCAAATTACAGAGGCGGTTTTTCTATGTGCATTTTACTTTTTGTTCTTAAAAATGAACGTCAGCAATGCCAGTATAAACATACCAAAAATCATAAGATCCTGGAAGGTGTAATATACCATAGACATCACCTCCATTCCAACGGAATTTCGGCAACGCCACCCTGCAACACGGTTGTCCTTATTATTGTATCATGTAAACATATTTTTGACAAGAAAGAAAAGACTTAGTAATAATTTTATCAAATATTTGTGAATGAGATTGATCCATTACATTAGGAGGGATTGATATGTTCATTAAAGATGGTATCGCTTATGCCGGTGATGTAAGCCCTGCTTTAAAGATATGCGGTGTGCGACCTTTAGCTGATTGGAAATTATGGGTAAGATTTAATACCGGTGAAGCTAAAATCTATGATTTTAAGCCTCTGCTTGATGAAGAGCTTTTTAAACAGGTATATATTGATTATGGAATTGTTGTATGGAGCGATGGCGATATTGATATTGCGCCAGAAGAACTTTACAAAAATGGTGTTGATTTAAGAAAAAGTGCATAGGATATTTTTAGCAAGAAAGACAAAAAACTACCGCCCTCGCAGCTTTGCTGCGTAGGACGGTAGTTTTGCTTTGTTTAATTACAGGCCGGCCTGCTCAATACCGCTGAACAGGAAGCCTAAATGATTGGTGGAGTTCAGCAGCACTACGCGCCAAACACCTTCGTTATATTCAAGTACATTGATACAGGTATTATCCTGCTTAATCTGCCAGAAGTGCGACATATCAAGGCCAAGCAAATCACTGATAATCGCTTTGTTCACTGCATCATGCGCAGCAACCAGCACAGTCTTATCGATATATTTGGCAGCATAATCGTCAAAGGCAGCGCGCGCACGCTTGCGCACATCCTCCAGGCTTTCGCCGCCGTCAGGCATTTGTACTAGGTGCGGCCTGGTGTGCCACAGGGCAAACTCCTGCGGAAATTGCTTGGCAATTTCCGGTGCCAGCACGCCTTCCCAGCTGCCGTGATTTATTTCCAGCAGACGTTCATCTGTTGCTACCGGCAGCTTGTGCAGATCGGCGCAGAACTTGCAGGTCTGGTAGGAGCGCTGCAGTGGGCTGGAGATGCACACATCAATAGGGATATGGTGCAAGCCCTCGGCCAGCAGGTGGCCTTGGCGCAGACCGCGCTCGCTCAGCGGTGTATCCTCCTGTCCTTGGTATCTGCCTTCTATATTCCAGGTTGTTTCGCCGTGTCGGACTAAAATTATTCTCATAGAATTTCCTCGCTGTAATTTATATAGTGATTAGCCTTCGCAGTTGATAAGCTTAACGTCAATAATGCCTTCCACACCACGCAGATGCAGCATAATATCGTTAGGAATATCATCGCCAACAGCAATCGCCATAATGTTGGTGTCGGATTTAGGAGTGCTGCCAACCTGCATGCCGTTGATGTTGATGCCGGCGCTGCCCAAAATAGTTGCCATTTGACCGATCATATTAGGCTTGTTGACGTGCGGTGCCAGCAGCAGGTAGCCTTCGGGATTGAAGTCAACATGATATTGGTCGATTTGTACAATTTTAGGCTGCTTGCCGTCGAACAAAGTGCCTTCGATTTTATGTGTGCCCTTGGCAGTAGCAATTTTTACATTGATAGCGGTAGTGAAGTAACCTGGCTTGTTAGCCTTAACCTCTTTAACCTCCAGGTTGCGTTTTTTAGCAATGCCGGGAGCATTGACGAAGTTAACGCTTTCCTGCAGAATCGGGTTCAGCAGGCCTTTGAGGAAGGCGGTGGTAAGAGCCTGGGTTTCGGTTTCGGCAAGCGCACCGGTGTATTCAACTTCCACGCTCTTAATCGGTCCGTCTGCCAAATAGATGCCCACGGTACCCATGCGTTCTGCCAGTTTAAAGTAAGGTTGGATAACTGCTGCCACGCTTTTCGGAATGGGCGCCATATTAACGGCGGTCATAACCGGACGGCCTTCAAGTGCATCGATTACGCCGTAAGCAACATCAACAGCTACACCGATTTGCGCTTCGATGGTGGAAGCACCAAGGTGCGGAGTTTGTACAACGTTGAACAGGCCCAGGAAGGGGTTATTTTCTTTGGTAAGCGGTTCGGTCGGATAAACGTCAATGGCAGCGCCGGCAATTTTACCGGATTTAACGCCCTCGGCAATAGCTTCGGGATCCATGCAGCCGCCGCGGGCGCAGTTGACAATGCGCACGCCGTCCTTCATTTTGGCAATAGCTTCGGCGTTCAGCATTTTTTCGGTTTCTTTGGTGAGCGGAGTGTGGATGGTGATGTAATCGGATTTAGCCAGCAGAGTGTCAAAATCAACCAGCTCAACGCCAACCTGATGCGCACGTTCTTCGGTAATATAAGGATCGTAACCAATGGTGGTCATTTCCATAGCCTGCATACGTTTGGCAACACGGCTGCCGATACGGCCGACGCCGATGATGCCAAGGGTTTTGCCCTGTACCTGAATGCCGTCAAAGGATTTGCGGTCCCATTTGCCTTCCTGAATGGATTGATGGGCTTGCGGAATGTGACGAGTCATAGCCATCATCATAGCAACGGTGTGCTCGGTAGCTGCCATGGTGTTGCCTTCCGGGGTGTTGAGTACGACGATGCCTTTAGCGGTAGCGGCAGGAATATCGATGTTGTCAACGCCAACGCCGGCGCGGCCGATAACCTTCAGGCGAGTGGAGGCTTCGATAACCTCCTTGGTTACCTTGGTCATGCTGCGGGTTACCAGACCATCGTAATTGTTGATAACCTTGATAAGCTCCTCCGGCTTCATGTTGGGCATTACATCTACATCAAAGTGTTCGCGCAGCAGAGCTACGCCTTTTTCGCTGATATCGTTGCTGACAAAAATTTTCATGGTGATTTATCCTCCTGTTATTTGTTTTCCTTCATATATTCTTCCATAAACTCCGCCAACGCCTTGCAGGCCTCCAGCGGCACTGCATTATAGGCACTGGCGCGACAGCCGCCGACAAGACGATGACCGCCGATACCGACAAAGCCGGCAGCCTTGCCCTTAGCTACGAAATCCTTCTCCATTTCCGGCGTAGCCAGATTGAAGGTAATATTCATATTGCTGCGAGCTTCGGGAGCAGCATGGCCCTTGTAAAAACCATTGCTGTTGTCGATAACGTCATAGATGAGCTTAGCTTTTGCTGCATTATTCTTGGCAATAGCGTTTACGCCACCCTGCTTTTTAATCCAGTGCAGAGTTTTGTTAACCATATAAATGGCAAAGACAGGCGGTGTATTGTACAAAGAATCGTTATTGGCAAAGGTGCTGTACTTCAGCATAGTGGGCAGCTCCTCACGCGCTGTTGCCAAAAAGCTTTTCTTGGCAATGACAATGACTACGCCTGCAGGACCAAGATTTTTCTGCGCTCCTGCGTAGATAAGGTCAAAATCCTTGACGTTCACCTTGCGCGAGAGGATGTCGCTGGACATATCGCAGATAACGGGAACATCAAATTTGGGAAAATCCTTGTATTCGGTGCCGTAAATCGTGTTGTTGGCAGTGAGGTGTACATAAGAAGTATCGGGGCGGAGCGTGAATTCCTGTGGAATGTAGCTGTGGTTCTTATCAGCGCTGCTAGCGGCCTCATAAACCTCGCCGTAGAATTTTCCTTCTGCCATAGCCTTTTTGGCCCAGACGCCGGTGTTGACATAAGCGGCGTATTTTTTAGTGTGGAAATTGGCAGCTGTCATTAAAAACTGGGTGCTGCCGCCGCCTTGGATAAACATAATCTCGTAATCCTCGGGGATTTCCATCAGCTCACGCAGCAGCTGTTTTGTTTCTGCATGCATGGCAGCGTATTCACTACTGCGATGGCTCATTTCAATGATGCTCATGCCGGTGTTTTGATAGTTTAAGAATTCTTCCTGCGCTTCCAACAGTACCTCGAGCGGCATAGCGGAAGGACCGGCGTTAAAGTTATATGCTCTTTTCATGTATTCTTTCCTTCTTCCTGAAAATAAATAAGGCAAGCACATCCCTTTGGGACGAGCTTGCCTTTATCTCGCGGTACCACCCAAATTGCCATTGCATAATTGCTTCACCAAAAAAAATAAGCCCATCATCCCTATCTTGGGACGAGGACTGCTCGCGGTGCCACCCAATTTGCCTATGGCCAACTTTGAACGCTATATCGGGCGCACCCGTCAAATTCGTCATTTGCCGCTTCGGAGCGGAACTAGTGTGCTTCGCTGCTGCCTTGCATCAACCGCCAGCTTTCTGAAAAGACCTGCACATTGCTTCTCCATCATTGCGTTGCGTAATGTGATTTGTAGATGATTATAACATGCCTGCTTTTAGAGTCAAGTGTTTTTGTAAAGATTTTTTATGTATACAATTTTTTAAGCTGTTTTGTAACGTAGATTACAGAAAAGTTTCGGTTTGTATGCTTGCAAAATGATGTTATTCATGTTAAAGTAAGCATGTAAACAAAACAACGCAACCGCTAGGGGCGCAATTTGCTGAGAGGACTTACATCCGACCCTTTGAACCTGAATCTGGTTAAAACCAGCGTAGGAAAGCGAGCAGATTTCTGCAAAAAGACAATTCAACCGCTTTCCGACAGGAAAGCGGTCTTTTAATTATAAGGAGGAAAAATTATGGCAACACAAATGCAATTGGCACGCCAAGGTGTGATTACCGAAGCAATGAAAATTGTAGCAGAGCAGGAGCATGTAACTGCGGAGTTTATTCGCGAAGGCGTAGCAAACGGTACTATCGCCATTCCCTGCAACATCAATCATAAAAATATTATTCCGCGCGGTGTTGGTACCGGCCTTACTGTAAAGGTTAACGCTAACATCGGCACCTCCAGCAGCTATCCTGATCCGGAACCGGAGCTGGCAAAGCTGCAGGCTGCTATTGATGCAGGCGCGGATTCTGTTATGGATCTTTCCACCGGCAACAATATCAGCGCTTCCCGTCAGGCAATTATTGCTGCATCTACCGTAATGGTTGGCACTGTGCCTATGTATCAGGTAACTGTAGAAACCATTAAGAAGCGTGGCGCAGTGGTTGAGATGACTAAGGAAGATATTTTCGATGTTATCCGCCAACAGGCTGCAGATGGCGCCGACTTCATGACCATTCATTGCGGCATTAACAAAAATGTGCTGAAAGCACTCATTGACGAAGGCCGTGAGATGGATGTTGTCAGCCGCGGCGGCAGCTTTATCACCGGCTGGATGCTGCACAATGACGCAGAGAATCCTCTGTATGAATACTATGATGAAATTCTTGATATTTGTGCCGAATATGATGTAACTATCAGCCTTGGCGATGGCCTGCGTCCCGGATGCATTGCTGATGCTACCGACAGAGCGCAGATTCAGGAGCTGCTGAACCTGGGTGAATTGACACAGCGCGCTTGGGATAAGGGGGTACAGGTTATGGTAGAAGGCCCCGGCCACGTGCCCTACAACCAGATTGCTGCGAACATGCAGCTGCAAAAACGCCTGTGCCACGGCGCACCGTTCTATGTGCTCGGACCTCTTGTAACAGATGTTGCTCCCGGCTATGACCATATTACCAGTGCTATCGGCGGCACTCTTGCTGCTGTCAGTGGTGCTAACTTCCTATGCTACGTAACTCCGGCCGAGCATTTGGGCCTGCCTGACTTAAATGATGTACGCGAGGGCGTAATCGCTACCCGTATCGCTGCACATGCCGCTGATTTGGCTAACGGCAACAAGCAGGCATGGGAGTGGGACCTGAAGATGGCAAGAGCACGTAAGGTTCTGGATTGGCCTGCTCAGCTTGATCTGGCTATCGACCCGGTAAAGGCTAAGGAATATCGCTGCCGCAAGAACAAATCCGATGATGAGGCTTGCTCCATGTGCGGTGATTACTGTGCCGTTAAAATTGTCGGTCAGTATCTCGAAGAGCATATGAGAAAGAATTAAATAAAATTGCTGATAATATTATAATTAATGTTTTTATAAGGATTTGAGAAGCAAAATATAAGAGAACACCTATTGCGTTATATTTGTTTGGCGCAGGTTGCGGTGTTCTCTTTACTTTTCATGATTAGCAAAATTGCACTAACTATGCTATAATATAGATAATTATAATATTTCTAGAGGTAACTGATGGAAAAGAATATTTTAGAATATGTCGGCAAAAGCTTATATCAGACACATATTTTGAAGGAAATGAAGCGCTATGTCGTTTTCCGTGCGCGTTGTGCTATGCATAGCAACTCGATAGAAGGCTTGCTGAATTTTTTTGATGCAAACAGCAATCGTCAGGCATGGCTGCAGGGAGCACCTGCGCTTTTGGAACAGACTACCAGAGCTTTTTTTTATAAAGGCTCAACTTGGGATGAACGTGTAGAGCTGGTGCAGAATCATCTGCTGATTATGGAAGAGCTGTTCAAGCCGGAGCTGATGGATAAATTGTATAGCAAGGGTGAAATGGTGCAGCTGTGGGAGGATTCCTACGATGACAGACCGTTGACGCTGCAGCTGTGGTTTCATGCCGGCCAACGCAAGGAAGGCTGCATGTCTTTGGCTTTATTCTATGAGGGCGAGCCTTTATACCAAATCATGTTCTGGCTGGCAAAGAATAAAACAGACGGCAAGAATGTTATTTATATTGGTGCCCTGCAGGGACCGCAGAACGGTAATGAGCTGATTAAGGGCATGACGAAGGCTTTCTTCGGCTATCGTACCAAAAACCTGATGTTCTATGGTCTGCGTTGTTTTGCTAAGGCTATAGGCGTTGAAAATATTTTCGCTGTTACCAATGACGGCTATTACGCGATGAACCATGTACGTGTAGATCGTAAGCTGAAGACTGATTTCGGTGCTTTCTGGCAGGAGTGCGAGGGTGTTATCTGCTCAGATCGTCGCTTCTATATTATGCCGACCGCGGAACACCGCAAATCTATGGAAGAGCTGAAGCCGTCCAAAAGAGCACAGCATCGTCGTCGCTTTGCTAAAATGGATGAAATGAAGGCTGCTGTTAAGTCTGCTGTTGACAGCTACAAAAAATAAAAAATTACTTGTTTGGTTTGTAATATAGGTACAAAAGCTGTCTGCAATATTATTTATAGTAACAATCTGTACAAATTTTACATTGGATAAAGCAGAGGTTCAGAATAGAACCTCTGTTTTTTTTAGGTAAAACATGCTATAATGAAAATATATAGCTCTGATTGGAGGTAAGAAAATTGAAAAAACAGCTTGCAACTTTATTGTTGACCTTTATCTTTTGCTTTACTACAGTAATTCCAGGTTTTGCTGCTGATTCTGCTGTCCCGATGGCAGATAAAATCGGCGCTATGGAAAAAATGCTCTATGGCACGGAGCAGAGCGGTTCCTTGCTGCAGCGTATGGATAGTCTGGAAGATGATGTTTACGGAACTATTACCAGCGATGCTATTATAAACCGCGTTGACAATATGTACGATTATCTTGAGGGTACTCCTGATAACGGTGAAGCTTCCTTTGCTACTAAGCTGAATGTGGTAGAATGGAAAATGAACGAAAGCATGTCTGGCGGCGCTGCCAAAAACCGTATTGAAGCCACGGAAAAGCTGCTTTATGGCCAGAATCAGACCGGTTCTTTGAGTGGTCGCCTGGAAAGTCTGCTGAAGCTCGCTTCTTATACTGACGGAAATGTGCCTGTACAGCAGGTTGTGCTTCCGAAGGATTCTGTTTTTAAAATTGCTTTTACCTCTGAGCTGAGCACTAAAATGAGCCGTAAGGGTGATGTAGTTCATTTTAAGGCAGCGGATAACCTGTATGTAAATGACGTACTGGTACTGCCGAAGGGTGCAACCGGTGTTGGTGAGGTTAAGAAGGTTGTTCAGCCCGGTATTTTCGGTAAGGATGGCCGCATTGATATTGACTTTACCTATATCTATGGCGTAGACGGAACCAAGATTCCCGTTACTGTAGGCGAGCTTGCTAAACAAAAGGCTGAAAGCATTGCCGGTGCAGCCGGAGCTGCTATCGGCGGTATGATTATCCTTGGTCCTGTGGGCCTGGTTGGCGGTGCTTTTGTCAAGGGTAACAGCGTAACTATTCCGGTTGGCTGTGAAACATTTGTACAGACTGCTGAAGATACTTCTCTGCAAGGCGTTGTATATCAGGAATAAAATCGAAAATTATACGTGAAAAGCTCACTCTTTCGAGTGAGCTTTTGCTTTTTTTATGGTATAATGTTAAGTGGATTACTATGAAATTTTTTCTTCATCAGTATAGAAAAAAGGAGTTTTTTATATGCATAAGACTTTTATAGCTACAGCTTTGGCACTTGGCATGTGCCTGCCTGTTTATGCTGAGCAGTTCAGCAACAGCAATAGTGACAGTATGCTAAGCCCGGTAACTGTTGATGAACCTAATACAGCGGTACCGCATCGTGAAAAGCTGGATACAGAAAAGCAGCAGGGGCTGCCGATTCGTCTGACCGGTGAACATGCCGAATATGATACTGTCAGCGGTGATTTTCATGCCGAGGGCAATATCAAGGTATCGCAGAACGGTCAGGATATTTATACAACGCAGGTCAAGGGTAATATGAAAACCGGCGATATCTGGCTGCTGGAGGGTGGCAAGCTGGTAGAGGGTGCCAGCGAAACACAGGCTGCCTGGGGCCATTATAACTTTAACAATAAAACCGGTGAAATGAAAAAATTGACCGGTAAGAACGGCAAAGATTTCTTTACTGCGCCTCATGCCGAAATTTATCCTGATAAGATGGTTCTTGATGAGGGAGGTTCTACGAGCCGTTGTCCGGCAGTAAAGCATCCCAAATGTCTTGAAATCAAGGCAAAGACCTTTGAAATTTATCCTCATGATAAAATGGTAGCCCGCGACGTCAAGGTTTATGTACGCGGCAAGCATATCTATTCCCGTGATTATTGGGAAAATAGCCTGACGGAAAAGTCCAAGGAACGTATTCTGCCGCATATCGGCTTTAAGGACAGCGACAAGGGTACCTATGTCAATCTTTCCTACGAGCGTCCTTTAGGAGATAAAGACACAATTTACGCTGATTTGAATTATTACAGCAAGGCCGGCTATAAGCCTGTTTACGGCTTGGAGCACAACGAGCGTAACTTTAAGGTTACCTATGAAAACGGTTGGTATGAGGATGATGATGAATGGGTAGAGAAGCAGAACAATATCCGCTTTGATTATAAAAATCATCATATTGCACCAGGTTTGCCCTTATCCTACAGTGCTTACTTTGAACGTGGTCTGTGGAAAAATGATGATACCGGACGTAAGAGCTGGCATACAGAATATGGTGCCTTCCTTAACCATGACCGCATTTATCTGTTCAACAGTAAAAAAACCTCTTTAGATTTGACAATCGGTAAGAAGTGGACACGCGAGAGCGCAGATGATTCTGTAGAATCCACTAATGTTTATTATGCAACCTTAGCCCAGAAAATCAGTCCGCATTGGAATACCTGGGTTGGTTATTATCGTGAAGATTTTACGACAGATGTATTTACCTACGATCAGCCTGATATGGCTAAAGAGCTGCGTAATGGTCTGCAATACATCATGGATGACAAGAACAGCTTTACCATTGTCAACCGCTATGATTTGGACCAAAAGAAAAATTATGAAACAAGATACAGCTGGACGCATAAGTTCTGCTGCTGGCAGCTTTCCTTGATTTACAAGCATAAAGATACTGATAATAAAGACAGTGCTTTTGAAGCTAAATTTGATTTTGTAAACTGGTAATGAGGTAGAAAATGAAAGAGATTATTAAGCAACGCTTTCTAGACCATCTGCAGGTGGCAAATGCTGTGATGAACAGCGATATTCTGGCGCAGATTGAGCGCATTGCTGTAGAAGTAAAAAAGGCGTTGGCCAATGGCAAGAAGGTTTTGTTCTGCGGCAACGGCG
>ERZ780141.2153-NODE-2153-length-10242-cov-2.282222_pt1 | contig 10242 bp, 8 predicted proteins | sample MGYA00433080_ERZ780141 | MGnify/ENA primary metagenome ERZ780141 (study PRJEB29588, sample SAMEA2154047) | human gut metagenome | biome: human gut; feature: human-associated habitat; material: faeces | place: Denmark | collected 2008/2010 ... | reverse complement strand
ATTGGAGGTTTTTAATTGTTTGCTAAAGAGGTGGCTACTGGCATTTTTTTGTGATGTAACAAAAATGTTATCTTATGTATCATTTAACTTTTATTAAATATTGCTTAAGACCTGATTCAATTTTATATTGTACTTTTGCACCAGGAATTTTGAAATGAATATAATAACTAGAAAAGAAGATTTATAAAATATGAAGCGTTCATGAAAAGATGTAAAAGATGTATAGAACTATTCTTGTACTGTTGGCTCCTTATCATTTCGCTTACTTCTTGCATTTATGATGACTATTCCGGTTGTCCGCCAACGGATGGCCGTAGATTGGTGCGGATTAATGTGGATTGGCGTTTGTTTGATAAAGAGGTGCCTACAGGTATGACGGTTATGGTGTTTCCCTGGTCAGGTGGTGCTCCGCATACTGTCTTGACTAATGAGATAACTCATGCCGACTTTTCCTTGGAACCTGGAAAATATCGTGTACTGGTATTCAACCAGAGTACGACCGAGTTTGGTACACTCGACTTTCTGGGAATGGACTCTTACGAGACAGCGCGAGCTGTGGTACTGCATACAACATCGCGCTGGTACTCGCGTGGAGATGATGAACAGATAGGGGTTGAGCCCGAGTGGCTTGCCTCTGATAAACTTGATGAATTCGATGTCTCTGGAGACTATTCTGAGGATACTTTAACGCCAAGGAATGTGCTTTCGCATATCCAGGTCAACGTGAAAGTTCCAGGTATAGGAAACCTGTATTCTGCGAGAGGATCCTTAACTGGTATTTCAGAAGGATTTCTGCTGGGACAGGGGAAGCCGCTTCAGAGTAGTAAGGTGACTTATCTTCTGGAGTCCTGGACGAAAACGATAGATAAAAATGACGCGACACTAGGAACGTTGAAGACATCGTTTAAATGTTTTGGCCTACCAGAAACTGCCCATCTTGATGCAGAAAACAATAAGCTGTCTTTTTCAGCTTTGTTGATAGACAAAAAGACGCAGGTAGATTATCAGTTTGCGGTAGGAGATAAGTTTAAGAAAGATGAAAATTCATCGGAGTTAGGTTATTTTGCTTCTCTCCATGTTGATGTTGAGTTGCCGGAACCTTTACCTGATGTGAAGCCTTCGGAAGGAAGTTCTGGCGGTTTTGACGTCACGATCAAGGATTGGGGTAAACCTGAGGATATTGATATAGAACTGTAGTAAAAGTGATAAGAATCAGATAAAAATAGTAAAAGAGTAATAATAGATTAGTATAATTTCAAAATTAAAACAGATATGGATAAGAAATTTTTTATGGGTATTGCTGCAATGGCAGCGTTGACATTGGTAAGTTGTTCAAGCGATGACTTGAATAGTCTTTCAGACAATTCTTCTAAGAATGAGGCTATCAGCTTTGATGGCTATTTGGGAAGAAGTGCAGTTGCTGTAAATGGTTAACGTGGTAGCGTGGTGGATATTAAAGCCCTTCAGGAATCAACTGAAGGTTTTGGTGTGTTTGGTAACTATAGCTCTACTGCTGAAGGAACTCCAGCTTATGGTAATAGCTTGTTTAAGAACCAGCAGGTAACTTATGATAAAACAAAATCAAAGTGGACATATTCTCCTCTTAGGTTTTGGCCAACACAAGGTCATATTGATTTCTTGGCTTATGCTCCATATCATAGTCAATATGATAATATAGTAACGAAAGATAATCAAAAACTTATTTTTATAGTTGATTCCAATATTAAAAATCAGAAAGATTTGTTGTATGCTAATGCTGTTGGTCAGACAAAGGATAATATTTCTAGTACAGGAAATAAAGTGAAATTCAAATTTGCTCATGCTTTGTCTAAACTTGGTTATAAAGTAAAGTTATCTGGAGATTATTCTTCTAATGCAACTTTTAACTTGACTAAGATTACATTGGCAGGATCTCCTAATGGAGCTACGAAGGCTTTCTACACATCGGGAAAAATAGATTTGTCTAAGACAAATACGGCATCAGATCTTTGGTCAGAATATGCTACTGCCAGACAAAATTTTGATTGGTTCTCTGGAACTTCTACTGTAACTGGTACAGTTCTAAAACATCCTAATGATAACAGAGCAGAGAATGAAGATTATTTGTTTGTAATTCCACAGGATTTCTCTGAAACAGGAACAGATAATCTTTATGTTATCGTAGAGTACACTATAACATATACTAGTGGTGTACCGGCAACAGTGCCAAATAGGGTTTATAAGCAACTTAAACAGAAATTCGAGCCGGGTAAGGCATATATGATTAACTTGACCCTTGGTCTTCCAATCGAATTCGATGCTACAGTTACAGATTGGGAACGGGATACTCCGATCGATTGTACTGAACCTTGGGATAGATAAAAATAATGAATTTAAAATTATCATAAGATGAAGTTTCTTCGTTTAGCTTTTTATGTTTTGGTAGCACAGCTGGTATTATCTGGTTGTGCCGGCGAAGCTGTGGAAGAAACTTCATCTTCTTCAGCTTCTGAAATCAACTTTGATGCTTATGTGGATCGGAATGCTTCAACCCGTGCAGGAATAACCAATAGTACTCTTTTCCAAGGGGATAAATTTAACTCTGGATTTGGTGTCTTTGCAAGATACAAGCATACTAATGGGGCAAACTCATCTCTGATGCTGATGGATAATGAACACGTAACCTGGAGAGGAAATCATTGGGGATATGACCATATCCGATTTTGGCCAAGTGAAGGAACTGTGGATTTCTATGCCTTTGCGCCTCATAGTACAGTCCCAAGACTGGAACGTCCTGATTCTATTAGTAACGCTGATACTTATATATATTTTCCTTCTTACATGAATCCTGTAGATTTGGTGTGGGCTAATGCCAAGAATCAGACAAAGGCTGACAATCCTGTTAAATTAACTTTCAATCATGCATTGGCTCGTTTTGGCTTTGATATCACAGCCAATAATCTAAATGATGGTGAATTTATAACAGTTCAAGAGGTGAAACTATATGGCGCCTCAGAATGGGAAGGCGTCTTTGTTATGGGGGGCTATCTGAATCTTGAAAATGGAGATTGGATTGTCAGGTCACAAAAACCTATTAGCTGGTATTATACTTGGACACCAACTGGCAACGAGGTCGAGATTGAGGTAGGAAAAGGTCCCCAATTAAGGTTAAGTGGAGAAAAGTTAGACAATAAAAATAAAATAACAAATTCTCCCAATTCTTATATCTTTATAATCCCTCAGTTGAAGGACCAAGACCATGACTTTTATCTACGGATAAAGTATACGGTAGTAAGGCCGGGAATTTCTCAGCAACCGGTGACGGTATCGAAAAAACTGAATCCTTTTAATTTTGAAAGAGGAAAAGCGTATGACTTTCATTTGAAACTTTCACCTAATCCTATTCATTCCAGGGTAACGACTAATGCCAAGAATTGGGATGTTTCCAATGTCACTGATTTAAATAGTTGCTTTTACAATTGTAGTTCATTAGCATCTCTTAATATCTCTAACTGGGATGTTTCCAATGTCACCGATTTAAGTTATTGCTTTTATGATTGTAATCGATTAACTTCTTTAGGGATTGAGAACTGGAATGTATCTAATGTCACAAATCTAAGTTTTTGCTTTAGTTGTTGTAAAAAGTTATCATCACTAGATTTTAGTAAATGGAATATATCATCTAACTTAACAAACTTAAATCATTGTTTTGATCGTTGTAGTTCATTAACATCTCTTAATATCTCTAATTGGGATGTTTCCAATGTTACTGATTTAAATAGTTGCTTTTACTATTGTAGTTCATTAACATCTCTTGATATTTCTAATTGGGATATTTCCAATGTTACAGATTTACGTGGTTGCTTTGATAATTGTAGTTCATTGACCACTATCAAATGCACTGAAACAACATTTAATAAATTCAAATCCGAAAATGTTCTTCCAAACAATAATAAATGGTCATGGAATAATGGTGTGGCGACAAAGTCAATATAAAACAAGGCATAAAACAAAACAAGGCAAAGAATAATTCAATGCTCCACTACTTTATTTTTCATAATAAATGAACATCTCAACAGAAAAATATATCAGAAAGCTCAATGATGATATTTTGAAATTAAAAGCGACGATTGATACTTTGTCCACAAGTTCAGATATCAAAATTAATAATACACTGAATGGATTTACAGATGAAGTTAATCAGATTCTTAACACCTTTAGTAACGACATTGATGATCTGAAGACTAAAGTAGAGAAATTAATTATAGATGTATCAATACTTCAAAACAAGAGTACACAAGCTGAAATAATCAAAATACATTTAACAGAGTCAGATAACAATACAAAACTTGAGAATCCAATCGAGATATATGAAATCAAGACATTAAAAAATAATATCATATCTGTAGAAAATATACTTGATTATTTACCTGAGTCAATTAAATATGTTGAATTACCTAGTGAAACAAAATATGTAGTATCAAACAAGTTAATTGATGAAGGAATATGTTTAAGAGGTTTACCAACAGATATTGAATCACCATATAATTACAAGATTGTTAACGATAAAGTTAAATTAAGTATTAAAAACAATGTAACCACTATTGAAAACCCATTATCAAACATCAATGGAATATACATCAATGAATTCACTGATGTTTATAAAAATAGTAAATTAAAGAGTATTAATCTAAGTAAATTCGATGCATCAAAACTCACGAATTTGAGTCATTGCTTTGAAGGTAGTGAATCTTTAGAATCACTTACGCTTACATCTTGGAATACATCTAATGTTGAATATTTAACGAATTGTTTCAGTGGTTGCAAATTGTTGAAATCACTTGGACTTACATTTTGGAATACATCTAAAGTTAAAAACATGAGTCATTGTTTCGATGGATGTATATCTTTAGAATCATTAAGTGTGAGTGACTGGAATGTTTCTGAAGTAACTGATTTGTCATATTGTTTCAGTGATTGCTCTTCATTACAATATCTAGATGTTTCATCATGGAAGACATATAAAGTATTTGATCTATCTGGATGTTTCAATGGTTGTTCATCATTGATTTATTTGAATGTTTGTAACTGGAAAACACATAGAGTGACAAATCTATCGTCATGCTTCTTAGGTTGTAAATCATTGCATTCACTACATTTATCAGAATGGAATACTTCATTCGCATCAAACTTTAAAAGTTGTTTTCGTAATTGTTCATCGTTAGAATTATTAGATATATCAAAATGGAGAATCGATAGAGATGATGCAGATTTTACACAGATATTTGAAGGATGTGATAAGTTAAAATACATAATTTGTACCGAAGATACATTCAATAAATTTAAAGATAAAGAAGTTCTACCAAACAATAATGAATGGACTTGGAGTGATAATAAGGCGACACGAGATATTTGATTCCTTTTTATTTTTAAATGACAAACACATATGATATAATAGGGAATTTAACAAGAGAGACATTAGATATTTTAACAGGCACTTCAACAGGAGAGACACCAAATGAGACACCAAATGAAATGATAGGTGATGCGTCAGACGATTCATCAAGTTTTACATCAAGTTTTACATCAGGTTACTCGACAGATGATGATGATGATGAAGAATTGTTTAAAATAACTTGTCCAAACTTTATCGTATATCCAGTGCCACTCAAGAGATCAATAAATGTGATCGAAGAACTTCCAAAAACAAGTGATGATATTGCACATATAGTCTTGTCAAAAAATAATGTTAAAAATCATGTAGCAATTGATTTGAGAGATTTTAGTCCGACAAACATTAAAAGTATTCGACACACGCTTAATGACAAACTTCTATGTGCACCAAACTTTAGATTATTTTGGATTGCAAGTCTATATGATCCTAACAATAAAAATGATAAAGAGATTTACAGTAGAGCTTTAAAAATATATTATGAACTTAGTGAGGACACCGTTGATTCTCCACAGTCTATGTTGTCAGATGATGGTAAGTTGAGAGAAACATATATCAACACATATTGTCAAATTGTCGAAAAGAGATTTGAAGATAGATTAAAGATATTAAGATATTTGGTCAAGAGATATGATAAATTAGTTTTCATAAGCAATAGATTTAAACTCATAGAATTTATCAATAGAGATTCATTCAAGAACTTCATCGACAATAAAATCAATACCATTAAAACGATTAAAGAACCCGTTTATTATGAGTATTTAATCATCAAACTAATCATGGGCAAATAGAGGAGAAGTGTGACAAATGAAAAGATAATGGACAGATAATAAGTAAGACCTCACGCAAAATTATTTTTAAAGAAAATGGATGAATCATTAAAAGATACTTATCTATGTATTGAATCTAAAAATAAATTGGCGAGAGATATCAATGTGTTTTTGAATCATTTTAATAGAGTACTTGGTGCACAAACAAATTTGAACTACAATTTCTTACCCGTTGAAAATAATGTGTTGAGAATACCTGTACATAGATATACGAATGAAGATGCTGCAATGAAACCACAAGATCTCATTGATGCAAAATTAAACAATCTCATTAAGTTTTGTGAAAATTTAAACATCAAGAAATTATCTAAAGAAATGTTATATTTGTTCAGATGCATAATGAATAAATATAATATTAATGCATTGTTTACTGTACGTGTAATCACTACTTTAGAATATGAAAACAAGAACATTACACTTAATTTTGGAAATCTAAAGAGAATTCCCACGTATAGTGTTAAGAAAGTTAAATTCGAAGATGGAAGTAGTATTTTGTTTTATGTTGATGAATTACTTAATGATAATGGTATGTTTTTAAATCTTTCAATACCATTCTGTGAAATGGGTTACGCGTATAATGCTCTACACTTATATGAACACTTAATGACGAAAGGATGGGACGATGTAGAATTTAAACAGATTTCAAGTTATAATGGTGCCACATATCCAAACGGTCTGTCATTCATCTATACAATTTTCAACAAAGTAGATGATTTGAAGACCACTACAAATAAAACTCTAGATTTTGTTATCAGGTCACGTAAAAAAGGTTTTTGGAAATCAGAGAAGATGAAAGAGAATATTCAATTTGAAACAGTTAGAACAATTTCAGAAGCAATTAACGATAGAACATTATCTAGTTTTGGAAGATCTGACCCATCAGCCTATAGTGGTGATCTAGATAAAATCATCAATATATTTCGATATTGGTCAAACAAACCGTTTAATATGTTGATTTCTACTAATGATACAAATTTCTTAGATGATTACAGTAAAATGAAATCTATAGTTGATAGTTTTTCAAAACGATTTCCATTAGAAGAAGTGGTTGAACCTGAAGAAGTTAAAATAGATTTCTTACCATTAGATGTTCTAAAAATAAAGAATCAGTTGAAATCTCGAGTTGATAAAGCTAATCCAAGAGACATATATAAAATCATTATGGGGAAGTCAAACGAAGATGAAAAAGGATTAATCGGTATTGATAATCTCTATATATCTGATGAAGAAGATCTAAGTGTTTATAACTCAATATTACATCCAATGTTATTCTTAAATTATAATGAAGAAGATATCATGAAGTTATTAAAAATGAATCCATTCCCTATGAATTGTAATGATGTACTTTAAATTTCATCCTAGTACTCAGCCCTTTTTAATTTATCAGTGTCATCATAAAGTGTTGATTCCATGTTTTGAAAGACTTCTAGTTTTCTCTTATTAGTAATTATCCAGACTATATCATTGTTGTTATAATCTGATGTAAACAATGTGATTTGAATATTTTTTAAACCATCTGGAATTACATAACTTAAATTTTCAACAGATATTTGACCTTTGAAATCATACAATGGTAATGATGTAGGCATTCCTCCAACAGTATTTAACTCTGATGAAGCACTCTTATTTTTACCAAGTTTATTTTTCAAAGTTATTTTATTACGTTCTTCTTTAAAGTATTTGAACTCGTTATTATCTATGTAGAATGGTTTTGAGTAAAATGATCTATGAATAATTTTATCAGGAATCGATCTATTGAATGAATACTTTAAGAATAATTCTATGACTGTTATCGTTTGATTTTTAAATATTGTTGCAATGTCTAAGAAATATGGATAACGTGCTGTAAACGTTATTGAACCATCTTGTTTAAATTTATAGTTTGACAACGTATTAGGTTTTCGATTAAACACGTTTTTAACTAATGGATCATTCTGGTTATAAAGATTTGTGATTATATTTGTTATTGTAACTATATCACTCTTCGATGATTCAATAACAGATAAATCACTAATGAGTTCACAATATCGTTTAACTGTTTCGAATTTATCACTAGTACCATAACAATGAGAAATGAATCCGAATCCTCTTAAGAATGGGTTTGAGTGTTTAGCATAGTTATAACATTCGACTCCACCTATTGAAAATTTCTCTGCATCATCATTCAGACCTTTAATATATGGTTTAATAAATGATGTTTGAGGATCATTGATAATCTCCACAAAGTATGAGTATGTTTTATTTACGAATGATTGATAATATTTGTTGTTGATATATGTGAAAGCTATTAAGATGTTATAGAACTTCTCCAATCTTAATTTATCATCGTGAAACATCTCTAGATTATTCGCGATTAATTTTGGGAAACTAAAATAAGATAAATTATCAGTATTATTACAATAAGTTAACAACAATTTAGGTAGAAATGATAAAATATATGGTGAAAGAATAGCTGATGAAGTTACATTATAATTTTTAAACAATGATGATAACTTAGATATATTATCAATGTCTCTCGTGAAAGATAAAGGGAGATTATATATTGTTTCAGTAAATAGCTTTAAACTTGTATTGTTCTCTGCATAGATTCCTTTCAACATAAATTCATTGAATGCTCCAGAGATAACATCATAATAATTTTTAATATCAGTTTCATGTATATAGATTGGTGAATCATTTAATGGATCAGATTGTTTATGGATAAATTCATCACGTAAATATCCAATGAAAATTCTTAACATTTGATTATTGTCAATGAATGGTTTTCCATCAATACGAATTAAATTTGATTTAATATTTAATGGACCAATCTTTTGTGAACCCAAAACAATATCTTCAAGGTTTTCAAATGATCCTTTATATGTGAAGTAATCATTGTCGATAATATATTGTCGATCTTTACTGATTAATACTTCAGTCGTTAACAACAGTTCATTAATGCTAAAGTCTTTCTTATATTTAGGTAACTTAGTGAAAATACAATTCCATAAACCATGTTGAAAGAATGATTTAGTAACTTCATTGACAACTTCTAAGAAATATGCTTGAATATATTTATCACGAATACCATTTTGTGTAACTATAGATTGATTCAATAGACCAGGTTCTTTATTCATTTCACTATTTCTTATCTCAATTATTTTATTTGGATCAAGCATATGGTCAAATAAATTTTGAATAGTCTCTTTAGGTAATTTATCAAAAGATTCAACACTATTGAGAGTTACATCATGTTCAATTTCTATAGCTTTTAAATTGTTTTTGAACCATATATTAATCGATGATAGAAATCCAAATAATGATGCTTCAGTTTGACCTTCATCGAATGTAAATGGAGAACCATGTACAAGATAAGTTAATAGATAAATTAAATATGGAATTATATCATAGACGAATTCTCCAGAGCACGTGTAGAATATTGGTCTTAATTTTTCAAACTCAAGATCATGCCATGCTAAAAATGTATCACGAATTCTAATCATGATTGGTTCAAAGATTGTAATTCTGTTTGTTGACTTAATAGCTTTCGCCCATTCAATGATATAGTTATCTTGATTATTTTTCAATGAAGATATCCATCCATCAACCATTGAAAAATATGCTTCAGAATTATAACCGATTCCTGCATTGAGAATATAATACAGGCTTTCAATATTCTTTCCCAAATATTCAGGATGTCTCTTACTCAAGTCATATATCAAATTAACTATCTCATGTTTTGAACCAAGAATTGAAGTGATTGGAGAAATCGTCGAACTATCAAAATAGTTATTATTGTTTAAATTTATATCATTAACTGCAAGTTCATCTGATAACATTTTATAAAAATAAATTACGTAGAGCAATGCCCCAAGAATTGATCGACGTGTTCTCTAGACTTGTCATAGATTATATATAGAGACTTGTCATAGATTATATATCGAGACCTTTCTTTAGACTTATTCTTTAGCATATTCTTTAGACTTATTCTTTAGATATTCT
>ERZ780141.2150-NODE-2150-length-10245-cov-3.844063_pt1 | contig 10245 bp, 14 predicted proteins | sample MGYA00433080_ERZ780141 | MGnify/ENA primary metagenome ERZ780141 (study PRJEB29588, sample SAMEA2154047) | human gut metagenome | biome: human gut; feature: human-associated habitat; material: faeces | place: Denmark | collected 2008/2010 ... | reverse complement strand
GGTCGCTTAAAGTCCCCGCTGGGGACTTCATTGTTCCGCTGCGCTCCACAAACGCGAAGTTATAGCAAACTTCCTTTTAGTCCTTTTTGAAGATCAACACAGCTTTATCTGCTCCCCAAAAGGACATGGTTTTGATCTGATAACCGTCTTTTTCCATTTCTTGTACTTTTTCATTTATTTTTTCGGTTGCATTTTCCAGGGTAATTTCTTCCATCAATATCGTCTTGTACATTACTGCACCTCCATAATTTCCGGTTTATGGCATCATCCCGATTTTGTTCTTATTCTACCACGCTTTTCCGCCGCCGAAAAGGCAATGAATCATCCATCACCCTATCTTGCTCAAAAGCATCCGCAGATACGTTCTTCCCATTTCTTTCGTGCAGGAAGCATCTTTCAGCGCCGACCACTGCCACACCAGAAAAAGCGTATTGCTGTAATGGTCGGCAAGCAGTTCCTTGGGGATCTCCTTTTCTGCAGCATCCATACACTTTTGAAAAATCTCCCGCATCTGTCCGCTCAGAAAGCTGCGGAAGCTCGAAACCATATATCCGTTCTCCGGGTTATGAAGCAGGATCTGCGAGACCGTACTCCTGTTTTCCCGTGTAAAATCATAGATCCGGTCAAAATAGAGGTAGAGCATTTCGTTTTCCGGTGCATGGTGATACTCCGAAAGCCCAATTTGTGCCGCAAGCGTCTGCCAGCAATACTCCAGCAGATCATACTTGTCATCAAAGTAGTTATAAAATGTTGCGCGCGGGTATTGTGCTCCCTCACAGAGTTCTCCCACGGTAATTTCCTCAAACGGCTTTTTTGTGAGGAGCAGCAGCATCCCATTGCTGAACGCTGTCAATGTGCGCTTCGCTCCGCGTGTCATCGGGCGCGAACCATCGTATTTCATGGCCATTCCTTTGCATTTTTAAAAATTTGTCTACCTTTGGACGGAAGTTCCGATTCGCAGATTGCTTTCCGGCTGATTCTGTTTTATCATAAGTGCAGAAATTTTGCAACTGTCCAATGTAAGACAAAAGAAAAAGGAGCTGCACCATTATGATCTTTTATTTTTCTGCCACCGGCAACAGCCGCTATGTTGCCGAACGCATCGCCGCCGCAACCGGTGACGAAACCATTTCGATTCCCGACTGCTGCAAAAGCGACCGCTTTTCCTTTGATGAAACGGACAAAACCGTGGGGATCGTCTGCCCCACCTACTCATGGGGGCTGCCCAGCATCGTGCAGGAATTTCTGGAAAAGCTGACTCTGCGCAGTCGGCCGTCTTATCTGTGGTTCGCCGCCACCTACGGCACAACGCCGGGGCAGACCGGACGCTTCGCAGAAGACATCTTAAAACGCAGCGGGTTGACTGTCTCGGCAAAATTCAGCGTCCAAATGCCGGATACCTGGACGCCGCTGTTTGATTTGAGCAGCAAAGAAAAAGTGCAGCGCATCAACGCCGCCGCAGAGCCGCAGATCGACCGCATCATCCAGCTGATTCAGAGCCGTACATCCGGCGACTTCATGCAGCGCAAAATGCCGCTTTGGCTCGCAAAGTCCGTTTATGCCATCGAATATCCTTCCATGCGCCAGACACACCATTTCCATGTGGAGGACAGCTGCATCGGCTGCGGTCTGTGTGCCCGGAACTGCCCGGTCTCGGCCATTCAGCTCCGGGATAAAAGGCCCGTCTGGGTCAAAGAGCAGTGCGTCATGTGCCTTTCCTGCCTGCACCATTGCCCCAAATTTGCCATCCAGTACGGCAGCCGCACCAAAAAGCATGGACAGTACAGCCACTTCAGGCTGTCATAAAATGCAAAACTTTCTCAGTGCTTTGGCCGCTTCCCCGCTGTCCAGTTCTTCGGGTTCGTATCGTCCGGGGCAAGTCCGGCTAAGATAGCTTCATAGTGCGCCACCTTATCGTCCATATACTTTGCGGTGGCCTTGGCTTCTTCGATGCGTTTATAAGCTTCGTCCCTCTGTTTCAGGATGATCGCATACCGCGCCCGCAGATTTTCCTCGGATTCTTCCAGCAGGCACAGGCGGCAGTACTCCTGAATGTCCTCAAGGGACGCCCCGCACCCTTTCAGACATTGGATGCCCTGCATCCAGTTCACGGATTCTTCGGTGAACACCCGGCGGTTGCCGCTGTCCCGCTCACAGGGCAGCAGACCTTTGTCCGTATAAAAGCGCAGGGTATGCTCGGTCACGCCGAACATCTCTGCCATCTGCTTGATCGTATAACGCATGGCCCGTCCTCCGCAAAAGTTCCTCTTGACTTCGTGTTACTCGAACTTGTTACAATGATTATAGCACAGCAAGCCAAGCGCTGTAAACGCAGAAACGGAGGACGGAATATGGAATACTTGACTTTGAACAATGGCGTGCAGATGCCGCTGGTCGGCTTTGGCACCTTTATGCTCAGCGGCGAGACCTGCACGCAGAGTGTGCCATGCCGTCAAGACGGGTTTTCGCTTGATAGATACAGCACAAGGGTATGGCAATGAAAAAGAAGTGGGCGCGGGCATCAAGGCCAGCGGCATGGACCGCAAAAAACTGTTTCTCGTCACCAAGGTGAATTTCAAATCCTATGAAAATGCAGAGCAAACGGTCCTGCAGTCGCTGGAAAATCTGCAAACGGACTATATCGACCTGCTGCTCCTGCATTGGCCGTTCGCAAACTATTACGCGGCCTGGCGCAGTTTGGAAAAGCTGTATACAGAAGGCAAAGTCCGGGCCATCGGCGTTTCCAATTTTGAGCCGGACCAACTTCTGGATCTGATCGCCTACAACAAGGTCGTCCCGGCCGTCAACCAGATCAAGACAAACCTCTATTGCCAGCGCACCGCCGAGCGCGGCTGGATGGACAAAAGCCGGGTGGCGCACATGGCCTACGCCCCGCTTGGTCAAGGAAACCGCAGCGAAATGTTCAAAGAGCCCGCTGTGCTCGCCCTTGCTGAAAAGTACGGCAAGACCCCGGCGCAGATCCAACTCCGCTTCCTGACACAAAAGGGCATCGCCGTGATTCCGAGAAGCACCCAGCCTGCCCATATCCGCGAAAACTTTGCGCTGTTCGATTTTGCGCTGACCGCCGAGGAAATGGCACGTCTCTCCGCACTGGACAAAAAAGAACCGCTGATCGGCAAGCCGGAAACACCGGAGCTTGTGGAATTTTCGCTGACGTGGTAAGGGCAGAAATAAAGTAGTTCTTTGCTGCTGAACAGACAGCAAAACGCAAAAAGCCCCTGCGGGCTTCGGAATCAATCCAAAGTCCGCAGGGGCTTGCTTTATGCACCGGTATTTTCACGCCGGTACATGCAGTTATTCAATTTCAATCAGGTTGGGATTGACCGGCAGAGCCTTCTGCTGCTGAGGTGCAGGCAGCGTGATATGCAGGATACCATCCTCAAACTTTGCGTGGATATCCTCCTTCTTCACGGCGTCGCCTACATAGAAGCTGCGGGCACAGGTGCCGGAGAAGGTCTCACGGCGCAGGTAGCGGCCATTCTGATCTTTCTCGTCATTGGAGCGGCTGCGGACCGCCTGAATGGTCAGGTAGCCGTCATTCAGCTCCATCTGAACGTCTTCCTTCTTGCAGCCGGGCAGGTCAACGGCAACGTCATAATTGCCATCGGCAGTCTGCTTCACGTCGGTCTTCATCATGTTTGCACCGCGCTTACCGAAGGTCTCACGTTCTTCCCGGTCCATCGCACGCTCCAGCGCGCCATCGTTCCAGAACGGATCAAAGAAATCATCGAACAGATTCTCATGGAAAACAGCAGGCATAAACATAAATCATTCCTCCAATCCCGGCGTTCGGGTCGGGTCAAAAATCTTTATGCTCATCAGGAACGCAGGCCTTTCGGGGAGCCTCTCGGCTCTCCTTTTTGCCCTCTCTCCTGACTGCGCCTATGTTATAGCACATGTTTTTAGCACTGTCAAGCTTAGAGTGCTAAAATTCACAAAAGAATAACACTTTGATAAAATCTCATGCAATTTCTTCAATATTACAGCGTACCACAGTCATTTTTGTGTGAAGCATCATTCAGCGAGTTCATTCAGCGTTCGGCCTTTTGCAAATAATCCAGCAACGTCCGGCTCACCACCGAGCTTGCCGTTTTGGAAAACGCCAGACCCAGCGTCCGGCAGCAGGCGGGCTCCAGCGGGCGGGACACCACACCCGGACAGCCAAATGCCTGCATCACCAGTTCCTGCGAGATGGTCACGCCCAGCCCGCTGCGCACAAAGGCCATGATGAGGGTATCGTCCCGGAAGCTGTAGGAAATATTCGGCTTTACCGGGCACTTGAGCATCAGGTGCTGGATATCATTGTCGCAGCCGGGCGTTTCGATGATGAGCGGGTACTGGAACAGCTGCGGCAGGGTCACGCTTTGCTGCGCCGCCAGCGGGTGCCCCTCCGGGAAAACGGCGCACAGCGGGTCATCCCAGAGCGGATAGAATTTCAAATCGTCCGCCACGATGGACGAGAGAAAACCGCAGTCCACCTGTCCACGGATGATCCATTCCCGGATCTCATCATAGTTGCCGTCCAGAATTTCAATCTTCACCTTCGGGTAATGCTCCTTAAAATAATGCACGGCTTCCGGCATCCAGAGCGTTGTGATGCTGGAAAAGCTGCCCACCCGCAGTTTGCCCTCCACCTTGTGGTTGATGTTGAACGCCGCCTGCCGCAGCCGGGCCTTCTGGTTTGCCAGTTCCCGGATATAGGGCAAAAGGCGTGTGCCGTTATCGGTCAGGGTCACGCCCCGGTTGATGCGGGCGAACAGCTGCACGCCCAGTTCTTCTTCCAACCCTGCCATCATCTGGCTGATGCCGGATTGGGTATAGTTCAGTGCCTCCGCTGCTTTGGAAAAGCTGCCCGTTTCGCATACTTTCAAAAATATCTCGTATCGGTCTTTCTGTTCCCGCATCGCAAACACTCCATAAGTAAAATTTATAGGTCGTAGTAATTTTATTGGGTTTACTGATATGATACTTCATGTTATCCTATATTACAATAGTTCGTCGCAAAACAAACAAGATGCCTGCTCCAAACAGCATCTTTTGCGACACGCAATCCAGCCGTTGTTGCCAACGAATCAAAATGCTGGATTGCAGTTAGGATAGGAGTTTGAGAATCATGGAAAAGAAAGCAAGCAGCTTCTCCGGACAAATCGGATTTGTCCTTGCTGCCGCCGGAAGTGCGGTGGGTGTCGGCAACCTGTGGCGGTTCCCGTACCTTGCCGCAAAGGATGGCGGCGGTTTGTTTTTGCTGGTGTATCTGGTGCTGGTGCTGACCTTCGGTTTTACCCTGCTCACCTCGGATATCGCCATCGGACGCCGTACCAAGCAGAGTGCCATCCGCGCCTACGAGACCATGCGTCCAAAATGGAAATTCCTCGGCATCCTCACCTTTCTGGTGCCGGTACTGATCATGACCTATTATGCGGTCATCGGCGGGTGGATCACGAAATATGCGGTGGTCTACCTCACCGGGCAGTCTGCCGCCGCTGCCGAGGACGGCTATTTCACCAGCTTCATCACTTCGCCGGTGTCGCCTGTGGTGTTTGCTCTGCTGTTCATGGGCGTGACGGCTTTCATCGTGTACAACGGCGTGGAGGACGGCATTGAACGGGTATCCCGTTACATGATGCCCATTCTGCTGGTGCTGGTGGTGGTGATCGCGGGCTATGCCCTCACCCTGAAGCACGAGGACGCTTCCGGCCAGATGCGCACTGGTTTAGAGGGTCTGCGCTACTACCTGACCCCGCATCTGGAGGGGCTGACCGTCAGCCGCTTTTTGCAGATCTTGCTGGACGCCATGAGCCAGTTGTTCTTCTCCCTCAGCGTGTCCATGGGCATCATGATCACCTACGGTTCCTACGTCAAGCCGGAAGTCAATCTGAACAAGGCCGTGAACCAGATCGAGATTTTTGACACCGGCGTAGCTCTGCTGGCCGGTGCCATGATCATCCCCGCCGTGTATGTATTCTCCGGCACCGAGGGCATGAGCGCAGGTCCCAGCCTGATGTTCGTCTCGCTGCCCAAGGTGTTTGCCGCTATGGGCAAGGCCGGCACATTTGTGGGCATTCTGTTCTTCGTCACCGCCATCTTTGCCACCCTGACCTCCTGCATCTCGGTGCTGGAATCCATCACCGCCAACTGCATGGAGATCTTCCACTCGGGCCGCAAAAAGACGGTGCTGGTGCTGGCGGTCATTTATCTGGCCGCTTCTGCCATCATTGCGCTGGGTTACAGTATCTTCTATTTTGAGGTACAGCTGCCCAACGGCTCTGCGGCTCAGCTGCTGGATATCATGGACTACGTCAGCAACAGCGTCATGATGCCCTTCATTGCCCTGCTGTCCACCATCCTGATCGGCTGGGTCATGACGCCGGATTACGTCATTGATGAGATGCAGCGCAACGGCGAGACCTTCCGCCGCAAAAAGCTCTACCGGGTGATGATCCGCTACGTTGCCCCGGTGATGATGCTGGTGCTGTTTTTGCAGTCTACAGGCATTCTGGCTTAAAAACTAAAAACGGAACGCCGGACGCAGCAGTCAACCTGCCATGCCCGGCGTTCTTTGTTTTATGCGATTTTATGCCCCCAGCACTTCGCCCAATGCCAGCACCGACTGCGTGCAGCTGCACCGGCCTGCCGCTTTCCATTCAGCGGCCCGTGCCGCCCGTTCTTCGAGGGTCATTTATATACTTCTTTTCTTCCTCTAAATTCCGATTTATCTTAGAACAAAATCTCCTCCGGTTTGATCTTGTCTTTCTCCGTAATGGGCCGGATCACCTTGCAGGGCACGCCGGCGGCAATGACCCCCGCCGGGATATCATGGGTCACCACGCTTCCCGCCCCGATCACCGAACCGGCACCGATGGTCACGCCGCCGCAGACGGTGGCATTTGCACCGATCCAGACGTTTTCTTCCAGCGTGATGGGCGCAGAAGTGCCCACACCGTGGCTGCGCTGTTCCGGGTCCACCGCATGGCCGGAGCAGGCCAGACAAACACCGGGGGCAATGAAGGCTCCAGCACCGATGTGCACCGGCGAGGTGTCCAGAATGACGCAGTTGTAGTTGATGACAGCCAGCCCGTGGGTGGGGATTTTGAAGCCGTAGTCGCAGTGAAAATCCGGCTCGATGCCGGTCATGGGCGAGCAGGTGCCCAGCAGCTGCTGCAGAATGGCGCGGCGTTTTTCCGTTTCGTTCGGGGCGGTGCGGTTATACTCCCAGCACAGCTGTTTGGCGCGTGCCTGTGCTTCGGTGGGGGTGTTTTCGTAGCCGCTGGCGTAGGCCGCCGGGCGTTTCATAATTTCAACCGGATCCATTGTTTCTCTCCTTTACTCCATCTTCTGGATCACCGCACCCAGCCGGCGGCACAAGGTGTCACCGGCCTGATTGGCGATCTCCAGCACTTCTTTCCCTTCGATCCTCTGCGGAGTGCGGCTGTACATGAACTCATAGAGCTTCTGGTCAGCCCGCATCGCTTTTTCATAGATGGGTGCATAGAAACTCCAGACCTTTTGATCCATGGCAGCCTCCTTCTCCTGCAGCCTTCTTTCTTACAACTTAATATTAGTTTATACTAACCCTTCTGTCAAGAGCATTTTACATGCGTTTTGGAAAAGGTCAGAAAACTTCTATCTGCCCGGAATAATTGATTCCTTTTTCAACAAGGGGGCCTTTCGCACCCATTGTAAAAGCGATGTCGCTGCTGCAAATCGCCATCAAGCGATCACCCGTTCTAATGTTAAAAATCCAATTATTTAACGTTTATCTGAATAATTACAGATCTGAATAGCCGCGCCGTGCGCCATGCGCTGGAAGCCGTGTTTTTCGTAGAACAGGACGTTGGTTTCGTCCTCCGGCATTCCCTCAATGTAAAGGAAGTTCTTGTACTTTTCCTTGATGCGCTCCACCAGCTGTCCGGCAATGCCCTGCCCCTGGTAGTCCGGGTGGACCAGCACATAGTGGATCTGTGCCAGCATCTCGCTGTCGTCCAGTGCGCGAATCAGGCCCACAAGTCTATCTCCATCCCACGCCGTCAGCACGGTGGAGGAGTGCATCAGTGCCTTATACAGCCGCTGGGGATACTGGCCGGACACCCAGCCCACGGACAAAAACAGCTCCTGCACCTGTTCCTGCGTAAAGATTTTTTCTTCGGTATACTGTATCATATTTCTCCTTTAGCGGTAATCGCACCGCTGGCACTGGGACAACGGCGTGTCGGTTTCTTCCTTGTAAAAAAATGCCGGACCAGCGGCAGATGCTCTGCAAGATGGGCACCACCGAAGTGTCATTTGCGCAGGTAGCCAAGTCCCACATGCTTTCCTTCAGCAGCTTCTTCACAGAATCATTCATGATAATACCCTCCTGAATTTGTTTTGACCGGGTGGTCTTTTCGGGTGCTATTATAAGAAAGCTGCACGGAAACCGCAAGATATGGGCCAATTTATGAGCTGCTCATAAATTTGGAAGTGACCATTCAAATTCATACAAATGGAACTTATGGCTGATCTGATGTGCAATGATGCGTTGACGCATGGTTTCTCCTCGTTATTTTTCAGGCCGCAGTTCTTCCAGCAGGGCCGTGCAGCCCTCCAGCACATCCTCCAGGCGAGGTGTATGGTTCGGGCACTTTTTCCCTCCTCATTTCCCCAGATATTTTTCCAGAAGCACCAGCTGAACGCCCGCAATGCCATTGAACACCGTCGGGACGATCCCAATTTCCGTATAGCCATGCTTCTTGTACATCGCACGCGCCACCGCATTCCGGGCGTTCGTATCAATGCGCAGCTCCGTACAGCCGTTTTCATGCGCATAGGCTTCATAATATTCAATAAATGCTTTGCCATACCCCTTGCCTGCGCTGTCCGGGGCAATGACGAGAGTATGCAGCACGCAGACCTGCTCGTCCGGCACGATATGCTCCCAGTGACCCTCTGCGTAAGAATCCACCTGAATCTTGTTCAGAATGCCCGTTCCGCGGATTTCTCCGCCATCTTCCAGCACAAACAAATCATCCCGCGCATGAGCCATTTCGGCTGTTTTGCGCACCGGGTAGATACCTCGTATCCAGCCGATGGTCTGCTTTCCGTTTTCTTCTGCCGTGTGGATGGCATCATACAATTTTTCTACCGCATCAATGTCCTTTGCGGTTGCTTTCCGAATCGCCATTTTATGCTTTCTCCTCTATTTTTCTGTCAGTTCTCCGGCATCCAGAACACGGACGCCTTCACCCACCTTTTCCCTATTCTACCACTTCTCCCCGCAGCAGACCAGCGGAATGCCCGCAAAACTTTTCTGGCTCACTTGCAATAAATTTCAATGGCTTTCTGTGCAAATTCTGCGGCACCGGCACCGCCGGCAGCATTGATGTTTTCCGTAAATGCTCCGCCTGCTCCATACATCTGCCCCAGCTGATTCAAAATCACTTTGGAACAGGTGTAGTAGTGCTCTGTGATAAACTCCTGCAGCTTCTTCACCTGTGCCTGCACTTCAGAGTCCGCCGGGTCTTTGCTCTGCATCCCGCCGAATGCCGCCACGATGTCCATCAGCTGGCCGCTCATGTTCTTGACCTCGTTCTCAGTCTTATGGGCCGTTTTTTCCTCAAACTCTTTGTATTCCAGCGTTTCGCCCCATTCTTTTTTGGCTTGCTCGGTATACTTCTTGATCTTCTGCGTATCAAATGCGGTAAAGTCCATAACCTTTCCTCTTGTGGTTCGAATTTTTTGCGCAAGGCCGATCAGATCTTCAAGATGCTGCTTTTTCAATGTCAGAAGTGTGATCTGCTGTTCCATTGCTTTCTGCCGGTCGAAAGCCGGGTTCCCCACGATTTTCCGGATATCCTTCAGTGGGAATTCCAGCTCCCGGAACAATAAAATCTGCTGTAAACGTTCCAGCGCGGCATCGTCATACAGCCGATAGCCCGCTTCTGTGCGGCATACCGGACACAGCAGACCGATTTTATCGTAATATTGCAGAGTCCGGATGCTCACTCCGGTTCGTTTGCTCACTTCATTCACTGTCATCATCTTGTTGTCCTCCCTTGCGACAGCCCCAGTATGCGCTATGACGCAGCGTCAGGGTCAAGAGGTTTTTGATGTTTTTTCTGGTTCTCTCAAAATTTTCATGGCAAATTCCTCCTGTAACAGCCCTTCAGCCACCCAGAATGAGCAAAATCAGAACCACGACCACTGCAATAGCGATCAGGCAGCCGCATCCGCTGCCGTTTCCGCCGC
>ERZ780141.2149-NODE-2149-length-10252-cov-3.285378_pt1 | contig 10252 bp, 10 predicted proteins | sample MGYA00433080_ERZ780141 | MGnify/ENA primary metagenome ERZ780141 (study PRJEB29588, sample SAMEA2154047) | human gut metagenome | biome: human gut; feature: human-associated habitat; material: faeces | place: Denmark | collected 2008/2010 ... | reverse complement strand
CTTTGCCAGCGGGGTGGTGCCGGCGGTGGGGCGGCCGGAGGCCAGCACGACGGTGACGCCCTGCGCGATGGCGGCGTCCAGCGCGGCGCGGGTGCGGGGGGTGACGACCTTCTGGTCGTTGGTCAGGGTGCCGTCCAGGTCCAGTGCCAGAACTTTGATCTTGCTCATCTATAACATTCCTCTCTCTTGCGGAAATAAGACACTTACATCTTCTATTGTACAATGAAATGCGCCCAACTTTCAACCCTTCCGGCACGGTTTGTGGGAAAAGCGGGATTTTACACACTTTTCCAGGGCTTTACATTGGGCGGGGAACGCCCGCGCCGGTTTTACCAAAGCTTTGCAGCAGCATGGTTTTTTGCAGCCCGGCGGCGCGCTACAATAAAAGCGTTCCCGCAAGATGACAAAACGGGGCCTGAGGCAGGCCCGCAGCGTTTGATGAGATGAAAAGAGAGGATCACGTTATGAAAGAAAATAAGATCTCCCGCCGCAGCTTTCTGAAATTTGGCGCAGCCGCTTCCGCCGTCGGTATGCTGGCCGCAGCACCCGTTGCCGCCCACGCAGCCGAAGCAGATGCTTCCACCGCAGCAGACGAGGAAAACTGCCTGCTGGACCTGTTCAAGAAGCCCAAGTACATTTTCCTGTTCATCGGCGACGGCATGGGCACTGCCCAGATCCAATCCGCCCGCTTCTATAAGGGCACCGTGGACAACAACGGTGCTGTTACCGAGGCTGACCTGAGCTTTACCAGCTTCCCCACCGTGGGCAGCGTGACCACCTACGACAGCACTTCCTTCTGCCCGGACTCCGCTTCCACTGCCACCTCCATCGCCACCGGCCACAAGACCGAGAGCGGCGTTATCAACATGTGCCCCTGGACCCGCGACGTGCCCTATGAGACCATCGCCGAGAAGCTCCATGCACAGAAGGGCTATAAGGTTGGCGTCATTTCTTCCGTCAACATCGACCATGCCACCCCGGCCGCTTTCTATGCCCACCAGAACAGCCGCAAGAACTACTACCAGATCGGCGTGGAGCTGGCAAACTCCGGCTTTGAGTATTTTGCAGGCGGCGAGTTCCAGAAGGTGAACGGCGACGGCACCGGCCCCAACAACCACGAGGTGGCTGCACAGGCTGGCTACAATGTGGTCACCACGCAGGCAGGCGCTGCTGCCCTGGCCGCAGGCGCAGGCAAGACCCTGATCATCGCCGAGAACCTGGCCGACGGCAAGGCCATGAACTACGCCATGGACGCCGCCGCAGGCGAGTGGCAGCTGACCGACTACGTGAAGAAGGGCATCGAGCTGCTGGACAACGACAAGGGCTTCTTCCTGATGACTGAGAGCGGCAAGATCGACTGGGCCTGCCACGCCAACGATGCCGCTGCTTCCATCCACGATGTGCTGGAGATGAGCAACGCCGTGCAGGCCGCCGTTGACTTCCAGAACAAGCACCCCAACGAGACCCTGATCCTCGTCACCGCCGACCACGAGACCCCCCCCCCCCCCCCCCCCGACCACGAGCCCGGCGGCATGGCCATCGGCTACAAGACCACCAACTACGACACCTTCCTGACCAACCTGACCCACCAGAAGATGTCCTACGCAAAGTTCGATTCCACCTATGTGCAGGGCTACATTGCCAATAAGACCCCCTTTGAGACGGCCATGGCTGACGTGAAGGCAAACTTCGGCCTGACCCTGCCCACCGACCCGGATGCCGCCAACGCCGGCAAGCTGCTGCTGACCGACTACGAGGTGGAGAACCTGCGCACCGCTTACGAGCGCACCCTGGAGGTGGGTTCCTCCAGCCAGAGCAAGATGAGCCAGCAGGATTATGAGCTGTACGGCACCTACATCCCCTTCAGCATGGCCATCTGCCACACCATCAACCACAAGTCCGGCATGGACCACACCACCTATGCCCACACCGGTGCCATGGTGAACATCTACGCCAACGGCGTGGGTGCGGAGAAGTTCGGCGGCGTGTTTGACAACACCGAGATCTTCCACAAGCTGGCCGACCTAACCAAGGTCAAGTAAAGCTTCACCAGACTGATTTTCTATATTTTTCCCGGATAAAGTAAAACCTCCCTGCTCTGGAACCGCAGCGACTGCGGCCGGGCAGGGAGGTTTTGCGTTGATTATGCTGTTTGCCTTTGCGGCTCTGCGGCAGGGTGGGGAGCTTTTGTATCTGTTATGCCGTCGGCCTTTGCGGCTCTGCGGTTGAAAAAGCAAATCGGGAAAGTCCGCAGACTTTCCCGATTTGTAATTTAAAAATTTAATTGTTGATCTCCGGGAAGCCCTCCAGCTTGCTGGTGCAGTGGGGGCAGCGCACGGCCTTGATGGCAATCTCGCTCTGGCAGAAGGGGCACACCTTGGTGGTGGGCTCTGCGGGCGCGGCGGGTGCTTCGGGCTTTTTGTGCAGGGAGTTGATAGCCTTGATGACCACGAACAGCACGAAGGCCACGATCAGGAAGTTGATGATCGAGTTGACGAACTCACCGATCTTGATGCTGGAACCGCCCAGGTCGATGACCACGCTGGAAAAGTCAGCCTTGAAGAACAGGCCGATCACCGGGTTGATGACATCCTCCACCAGTGCAGTGACGATGGCCGTGAACGCGCCGCCGACGACCACGCCGACTGCCATGTCCAGCACGTTGCCGCGCATGGCGAATGCCTTGAATTCTTCCAGGAATTTCTTGATGCCCTTGATCTCTTTTTCTGCCATAAGTAAATCTGCTCCTTTACGCCCCTTATGCCGCAGGGGATTTTTATTTATCTCTATGATAGCGGATTTTCCGCCTGCTTTCAAGGGAAAAAGCCCTGTTTCGGCGTTTTTTCGGGGCCCAAAATGCTGCGCCATTTTGGGCGGCAAAACAAACACGGGAAAGCCCGCAGGCTTTCCCGTGTTGTGGCTATAAAACGGAAATTACTTCTCCGGTGCAGCAAAAGCGATGGGGGTAGCGCCTGCAGCGGCATCCACGTTCTTCAGAGAGATCGGGGTGGTCTCGTAGTGCAGGGTCTCAAAGCTCTGGGTCTCGCCGTCCTCGGTGGTGAACTCCAGCACGTAGTTCACATCGGACTGCTTGTCGGCGTCCTCGTCGCGGGTGATGACAACGCTCTCGCCGTCAGCCAGACCGTTTTCGCCGGCCAGATTGTCGCCCTTCTCCTCGCTGCCTGCGTCGTACAGGTACAGCTCGGTGACGGTAGAACCGGTGGTGTTGTACACGGTGTACTCAGCGGAAACAGTCTCGGCCTCGCTGGAAGCAGCCTCGGAGGAAGCGGCAGCAGAAGAAGCCACGGAAGAAGCAGCGGTGGAGGATGCGGAAGAACCGCATGCGGTCATGCCGACAGCCAGTGCCAGAGCAGCAGCAACGATAGCAGCATTCTTGAGTTTCATGTGAAATATACTCCTTATAGTCTTTACTTCATGTTTGAATTCAACCAACAAGGTGGGTTGGCTGACGAAGATGATTATACGAGAATTTGGACAAAAAAGCAAGAATTTCATGCGCATTTTCCACGATGAAGCAGGAACTGTTACCATTTTGACATGAAATGGACACATTTTAACATGTGCTAACATGAAGAAAACAAAAAGAACCTTCAAGATGGAAGGTTCTGGCAAAAGACATTATTTGGAACTTGATTCGGGAGGATCATCTTCCAGGTTATCTAAAGCGTATTCAATGCAAAGCACGGTCAGTTTATTAAGAGAGATGTTTTTGTCGTTGCAGATCGTCTCCATGCGGTCAACCAGCTCTTTTCGCAGCCGAAAGGTACGGTTGATGTATTCTTCTTTTGGAATCTTGAATGCCACGATACACACCCCCTATGCTTCTATTATAAAAACATGATACACAAAATCTACGCATTAAATTGTGTGCTATTTACACTTGAAAAATAAGTGCAAATACAGTAAACTTAAGAAAATCTGGCAAAAAGAGGCTGGCGGAGACCAACTTGCCAGAAAACGACCATAAATGAAACCTATGAGGAGGATGATCTTATGGAGATGTTTGTTTTTATTGTGTATAGCGCGCTGGCTTACTGGGCGGCAGGGCAGACGATCTACGCCAATAAGATCCAAATCGGCACAATGAAGAATATTTTTCTTAATCGTCTTGTGGTGGGCATCCTGCTGGGGGTGATCCTGATTCCGGTGGCGATTCTGAAAAAGCTTTTCAGCCATTGAACGGACGAAGTGAGGAGAAAAGCGATGAGTGAACCAATGAAGATCTACGACGGCAGTGCCGAGGCCAAAACCGCCCGGAAACAGGCCAAAAGCTGGAACGGCTTCCATCTGCTGCTGACAGCGCCGGCCCGACGTGCTGTGATGCTGAGCAGCCTGAAGATCCCGATGCTGGTCGTCTTTATTGTGGGTTTGGCGGCAGGCATCGCTGCAGGAGCCGGCGTCGGGTTTGGTTTGGGATTTGGTACAGCGTTGGCGCTGGTGATCTATATGGGTTACCAGAACGATGTGTATAAAAAGCTGTACGCGCCGGAACGTGACCAAGGCGTTCTGACCCTGCCCGAGGGCATGACATGGGAGCAGGCGGTGGAGCGCATCCGACACGGCTTTGCGCACCCGGACGTGGAACAGGTGACCGATACGCCGGAGGATATTACATTCCACAGCAAAAAACGCGGTACTTACCAGCTGAAAAATACGCCGGACGGTCTGCGGATGACCATTCTGGCAAAGCCGTCCCGGAGCGGCAAAAAGGAATATCTGTATGCGGTGTTCGGCAGTATGCTGCTCTCACAGGTGATCGCACTGCTCTACCCGGAAATGATCTCTGCCGCGCAGGTGGAAGAAGAAAAAGCCCAGGTGAACAAACTGTTCAGGCGGCACGGTCTGCCCATGCTCATTGAGTGGGTCATTGGCATCGTGGTGCTGGTCGTTATGGGCTGGATGCTGTATATGGCACTGTACTCGGATGCGGCCCGCTCCAAAGGCCTTTCGGAGGGTCACTACAGTGCGTTCCCCGCAGAAGCCACTGTGGGCGAAGTGCTGGATGACTTTTTTGTCAACGGCAAGTGGGATAACTACGAGCAGAGCGGCGCGACCTTTGTCAGCTACACCGGTGAATGTGCGGACGCGCAGACCGGCGGGACGATCACCATAGGGTTCTACTTCAAACAGGAGGATGACGGCTCGTTCAGCATGGACCGGATGACATGGAACGGCGACACCATGAACCTGCTGAAGCAGTATGCTGTGCTTTCCAAGATCAGTGAGAGCTATTGCCAGCATCATGGCATTGCAAACTCCGGCAGTAACCCGCTGGATGATGCGCTTGATTCACTGGACGACATTTTGAACGGCGACTTAAACGATGCTACCGGCGCCGTTCCTGAGCCGGAGAGTGAGCCGGAAGAACCTGCAGCTGAATCAGTAAGCGAGTCGGTAAGCGGTTCTGATGAGGAGAGCGAAGCGGACAGCGAATGGGACGATTGGGACTGGGGCGAAGACCTTTATACACGCATTCAAGTGGACGCCGGTCTGGCTGCGGATGGAGAACTGGATAATGAGGAACTCAGCTATTTGCGTGCCATGGGAGAGGATGCGTTTTTCGACCAGTGGGAATACACCATGTGCGATGATATTGAAATGATCGGTTCCAGATACGATTACGAAACGGCGTACAGCATTTTTGAAAACTATGTTAATCTGTACGAGGTCGTATTCCCGAATGGCAGCCTGGCGGATAAATACATTTCTTATTGCTATGAGTCGAGCACACCGGAAACGGAGGATCAGGCAGAAAATCGAGTACACGACATTACGGGTGAACTCCGTTATTACGACGACTGAGAACGATCTATAAACGAAAAACGAAGAAAGCGGAGCTTCCGCACAGCACAGGCTGTGGGAAACTCCGCTTTTTTGATACCTCGAAAAGCTTACTTGGGCTGGCGGCCGATGTAAGCCAGAATGCCGCCGTCGGCATACAGGATCTGGCCGTTCACAAAGTCGGAAGCGTGGCTGGCCAGGAATACGCAGGGGCCCACCATGTCGTCCGGCTCACCCCAGCGGCCTGCGGGGGTCTTGGCAACGATGAACTGGTCGAAGGGATGACGGCTGCCGTCGGGCTGGATCTCGCGCAGAGGTGCGGTCTGCGGGGTAGCAATGTAGCCGGGTCCGATGCCGTTGCACTGGATGTTGTAGGCGCCGTACTCGGAAGCGATGTTCTTGGTGAGCATCTTCAGGCCGCCCTTGGCAGCAGCGTAAGCGGAGACGGTCTCACGGCCCAGCTCGCTCATCATGGAGCAGATGTTGATGATCTTGCCCTCACGCTTTGCGATCATATCCGGCAGCACGGCCTTGGAGCAGTTGAAGGCACCGCCCACATGCACGTCGATGACACGCATGAAGTCGGCGTGGCTCATCTCGATCATGGGCACGCGCTTCATCAGACCGGCGTTGTTCACCAGAATGTCCACGGGGCCGACCTCGGCCTTGATCTTTGCCACCATGGTGTTCACGGCGTCCTCATCGGACACGTCGGCCACATAGCCGTGTGCGTCGATGCCGACTGCCTTGTATGCTGCAAGGCCCTTTTCTAAGCTGGCCTCAGAGGAGCAGTTGAAGCAGATGACGGCGCCGCACTTGGCCATGCCCTCTGCGATGGAAAAACCGATGCCGTGGGCACCGCCGGTGATCAGAGCCACCTTGCCCTGCAGGTTGAAAGCGGAAAGATCCATGATTTTCTCCTTCTCAAGTTAAATTTTTAGCAAAAAGCCCCGTCCCGGTTACCCGGTACGGGGCTTTTGAATGGTGCTTTTTAGCGCAGGTCAGTGGTAGCGATGTTGTCCATGTCGTCAAACTCCATGTTCTCGCCGCCCATTGCCCAGATAAACGTATAGTTCGAGGTGCCTACGCCGCTGTGGATGCTCCAGGAGGGGCTGATGACAGCATCCTCGTTGTGCATCACGATGTGGCGGGTCTGGGTAGGCTCGCCGCACATGTGGAACACCACCTGCCCCTCGGGCAGTTCAAAGTAAGTATAGATCTCCATGCGCCGCTCGTGGGTGTGACTGGGCATCGTGTTCCAGTTGGAACCCGGCTCCAGCTCGGTCATACCCATGCTCAGCTGGCAGGTCTTCAGCACATCCGGGTGGATGAACTGGTTGATGGTGCGCTTGTTGCAGGTATCCACGCTGCCCAGCGGGCGGTGGTTTGCATCAGCCATCTTGATCAGACGGGTCTGGTAAGCGCAGTGTGCCGGAGCAGAGACCATGTAGAACTTGGCGGGATGCTCCGGGTCAGCAGAAGCAAAGGTGACTTCCTTGGTGCCCTTGGTGATGTACAGGCAGTCCTTATAGCCCAGCTCGTACTTTACGCCGTCGGCCACCACGATACCGGTGGAATCCTTGCCGATGTTGAACATACCGATCTCGCGGCGCTCCAGGAAGTAGTGGGTGCCGAAGTTTGCCCAGATGTCGATGCCCTTGTCGATGGACACGGTCTCGTGCACCGGCATGCAGCCCAGGGTGACCATACGGTCCACATGGCTGTACACTGCCACCACCTCATCTGCCTTGTACAGGCCGGTGATGAGCATTTCGTCCCGCATTTCCTCGGTGGTATAGCGCTTGAAATCCTTCTGGTTGCAGGAGTAGCGGATATCCATTCTGGACTCCTTCCTGCTCTTAGCGCTGGATACGGCCGGAACCGTCGCCGCCAGCCAGCTTCTCGACCTCGGACACGGTCATCATGTTGTAGTCGCCCTCGATGGAGTGCTTCAGAGCAGAAGCAGCAACAGCGAACTCAACAGCATCCTGAGTGCTCTTGCCGGTCAGCAGGCTGTAGATCAGGCCGCCGCCGAAGGAGTCACCGCCGCCAACGCGGTCGATGATCTTCAGCTCGTACTTCTTGGAGAAGCAGTACTCATTGGAAGCAACATCATACAGCATTGCGCTCCAGCCGTTCTCGGAAGCGTTGTGGCTCTCACGCAGGGTGATAGCGACCTTCTCGAAGTGGAACTTGTCAGCCAGCTGCTTAGCCACGCTCTTGTAGCCCTCGGCATTCAGCTTGCCGCCGTAGATATCGGTAGCCTCGGCCTCGATGCCGAACACGTCCTTTGCGTCCTCCTCGTTGGAGATGCACACGTCAACATACTGGCACAGATCGGTCATGGCAGCGCGGGCCTGCTCACGGGTCCACAGCTTGCCGCGGTAGTTCAGGTCGCAGCTGATCTTCACGCCGTGAGCCTTAGCAGCCTTGCAGGCCTCGCGGCAGATCTCGACGACATTCTCGCCCAGAGCCGGGGTGATGCCGGTGAAGTGGAACCAGTCCACGCCCTCGAAGATCTTATCCCAATCAAAGTCGGAGGGCTGAGCCAGCTGGATGGCACTGTTGGCACGGTCGTAGATGCAGACGGAACCACGCTGAGAAGCACCCTTCTCGTTGTAGTAGATGCCAACGCGATCGCCGCCGCGGGTGATCATGCTGGTGTCAACGCCGTAACGGCGCAGGCTGTTGACAGCGGCCTGACCGATTGCGTGTGCGGGGAGCTTAGTGACGAAAGCTGCGTCCAGACCGTAGTTGGCCAGAGAAACAGCAACGTTTGCCTCGCCGCCGCCGAAGCTGAACTCCAGGCTGTTAGCCTGAACGAAACGCTCGTAGTTGAACGGCTGCAGACGGACCATCAGTTCGCCAAAAGTAACGACTTTCATTGGTTTTTCTCCTTTATTTACAGGTGTTTATGATATCCTGCTGCGGGGCATCCCCGGCGCGGCAGGGCTTTTACGGAAAGCGGGCTGGCGCTTAGGCCTGGACCAGGTGGAAGGCGAAGCCGGCGATCTCGTCTGCAAAGTAGCAGGCGATGGTCTTGCCGTTCTTCACGTTCTTGGAATCCAGATCGAACTTCACGCCGCGCTGAGACAGGTGATAGATGGCACGATCCACGTTGTTGCAGCCGATGGCGATGTGGCCATTGGTGCCGCGGCCGGGCTTCTTCATGATCTCGAACTCCTTGTTGCCCACGAAGATGCTGGAGTTGCCGGGAGCGACCTTCATGTTCAGCAGACCGCCGATGAGGTTTGCCACCTTCATGGCCTCCTCCTCGTTGCCGGTGTTGATGCCAACGTGCATCAGCTTCAGGCCCAGCATGGTGTCAACAGCTTCCTTGCTCTGAGCGGTGATCTTAGCCCAGTCGTGAGCCTTGATCACGTCGCTCTTGCACATCCAGGTGCCGCCCACAGCGAAGATCTGGTCATAGCCCAGGTAATCGTTGACGTTCTTTGCGTTCACGCCGCCGGTGCACATCCAGCGTGCGCCCTTCAGGGCAGCGCCGATGTTCTTCAGCATGCCGACACCGCCGTTTGCCTCAGCGGGGAAGAACTTCAGGGCCTCGCAGCCCATGTTCATAGCCTGCTGCATCTCGCCTGCAGAGCAGGTACCGGGCATCATGATACCGCCCTTGTCGATAACGTGCTTGCAGACTTCGGGGTCGAAGCCGGGAGCAACGATGAAGGAAGCACCAGCTGCCATTGCACGGTCAGCCTGCTCGGTGGTCAGGACAGTGCCTGCGCCCAGCAGCATCTCGGGCATCTCCTCGTGGATCTTGCGGATGCAATCCTCAGCACATGCGGTGCGGAAGGTGACCTCGGCTGCGGGCAGACCGCCGTCGGCCAGAGCCTTGCACAGGGGCAGGGCCTCGTCCACGCTGTTGAAGGCGATAACAGGGATAATGCCGATCTGATAGACCTTTTCTACGATGGGATTCATAACGCATTTCTCCTTTTTAAATTTGACTCTCTTGGTGCGCGTGGGCTGCCGTTCGGGCATGGTGCACCCACAGTGCGCTCATATTATTAGTATAAACGACGGAAATGAGTTTGGAAATGCTCAACAAGCACAATGTTTTGCATAATAGCTTGTATACATTGCACAAAAATGACGAACGATGCCCCAAAGCGGGCCAAAAGTTCGTTAAATCGCACCCAAACTGCCCCCCAATACGGCTCAGACGCCCAGCTTTTCCAGAATTTCGGCCACGCCGTCGTGGTCGCAGTCGGCTTCGCTCACATAGTCCGCCAGGGCCTTTACCTCCGGGATGCCGTTGGCCATCACGGCGGAAACACCGGCCTTTTCCAGCATGGCGCGGTCGTTCTCGCTGTCGCCCACGGCCAGGGTGGCACGGCGGTCGATGCCCAGCCTGTCGGCCAGGGCCAGCACGGCTTCGCCCTTGTCCACCCCGGCGGCGGTCACCTCGATGTTCTCCGGCGAGCCCTGCACC
>ERZ780141.2132-NODE-2132-length-10339-cov-2.817095_pt1 | contig 10339 bp, 9 predicted proteins | sample MGYA00433080_ERZ780141 | MGnify/ENA primary metagenome ERZ780141 (study PRJEB29588, sample SAMEA2154047) | human gut metagenome | biome: human gut; feature: human-associated habitat; material: faeces | place: Denmark | collected 2008/2010 ... | reverse complement strand
GATAAGGCAGCGAACACATACGCAACTGCAAAGTATTGTGGTGTTCGTGGTAACGATTTGAAGATCGTGATTCAGAAAAATGCAGATGATGCAAGCAAGTATGATGTTACAACCTACTTCGGTACGGTCAAGGTTGACACACAGACAGTTGCCAAGGCTGCTGATCTTGTGGCAAACGATTATGTGACATTCAAGGCTGCTGATCTTGCTGTTACTGCCGGAACACCTTTAACTGGTGGTACAAATGGCACGGTTGACGGCACTGCACATCAGGCTTACTTGGATAAAATCGAATCATACACCTACAACACTATGGGCGTTGTGGTTACGGACGATACTACAAGGGGGCTGTTCAATTCCTTCGTGAAGCGTTTGCGTGATGAAATGGGTATCAAGTTTCAGCTTGTGCTTTATCAGTACGCTTCCGCTGACTATTACGGCACAATCAGCGTTAAGAACAAGGTTCTTAATGATGGTTGGAGTGAAGCAGCCCTTGTTTATTGGGTGACTGGCGTTTCCGCTGGTTGCGAGGTGAACAAGTCCAATCAGAACAAGAAGTACAACGGCGAATTTACCGTTGATACCGACTATACGCAGACTGACTTGCAGAAAGCGATTGATGCGGGTGAGTTCATGCTTCACAAGGTCGGTTCTGATGTGCGTGTGCTTGAAGATATTAACACTATGGTTACTACTTCCGACACGCAGGGCGATGTATTCAAGGACAATCAGACCGTGCGTGTAATCGATCAGATTGCAAATGATATTGCGGTTCTGTTCAACACCAAATATTTGGGCGTTGTTCCTAACGATGCGGCGGGCAGAACTTCCCTTTGGTCGGATATTGTCCAGCACCATGAACAGCTTGAAGAAATCAGAGCGATTGAAGATTTCGCTGATTCTGATGTTGTTGTGGAACAGGGCAACACAAAGAAATCTGTTGTTGTGACGGATGCAGTTACCGTTGTGAATGCAATGTCTAAACTGTATATGACCGTCACCGTTGCGTAAGGAAAGGGGTGAAAAGGCATGATTCAGAATGTGACTATGAAAGCGAAAGATACCGTCTTTGCGGCTTTAGCTGAATGCTTTGTTACTATCGGCACACGCCGTTATAACTTTATGCAGGCAATCAATTTGGAAGCAAAGTTTGAAAAGACGAAAACGGAAGTTCCCATTCTTGGCAAGACTGGCAAGGGCAACAAGGCTTCCGGCTGGAAGGGTACGGGTTCGGCAACCTTCCACTATAACACTTCTATCTTCCGTCAGATGATGATTCAGTACAAGGACACGGGCGAGGATATTTATTTTGAAATTCAGATTTCCAATGAAGATCCTACTTCCGGGGCTGGCAGACAGACCATGATCCTGATTGACTGCAACATTGACGGCGGCATTCTTGCAAAGTTCGATGCGGATGGTGAATATCTTGATGAAGATATGGATTTCACCTTTGAGGACTTTAAGATGCCGGAAGCGTTCAAGGACTTGGACGGTTTTCTTACTAACTAATCACTGACACGGCGGGTAATAACCCCTTATGTGGGCTTTATATAGGCTCATATAAGGGGTTTTATATTGCCCTTGATAAATAAGAAAGGAAGAATGTAAAATGTCTAAATTTAGCAAATTTATGAAAGCCAATAAGAAGGTAAAGGCTAACGAAATGCACCCTGTCACCAAATCCCTTTGTGATGAACAGGGCAACCCCCTTGATTGGGAGTTTAAGCATATCACTTCCAAAGAGAACGAGGAAATCAGGGAGAGTTGCACCATTGAAATTCCCGTTACTGGTAAGCCGGGTATGTACCGTCAGAAGATGAAGTCCAGCCTTTACATTCAGCGTATGATTGCGGCTTCCGTTGTTACCCCTGACCTGTACGATGCAGAGCTTCAGGACAGCTACGGCGTAAAGACCCCGGAGGAACTTCTGCTTGCTATGGTTGATGATCCGGGTGAGTATAACGAACTTGCCGCCTATGTGCAGAAGTTTCAGGGCTTCAATGTTTCCTTTGAGGATAAGGTTGAAGAAGCAAAAAATTAATAGAAGAAGGGGATTGGGAAGCGAATTATGCTTACTATGCCCTTCTGAAATTGCACATTTTACCTTCCGTTTTCCTTGCTATGGATGAACAGGAAAAAGCCTTTATTGTGGCGGCGGTAAAGGTCAAAATCAAAAATGACAAGGAAAAAGAAAAGGAAGCAAAGCGAAAATCTAAAAAGAAAGGTAGGTGATCCGCATGGCTACAATCAGAACCGCTATTGAATTACAGGACAATTTCACAAGTGTTCTGTATCAGGTTATCAATTCCGTAAATCTTGGGCTTTCCGCTATGGAAGATTTACACCAAAGCATGAACGCACAGGTTGACACTTCTTCCATTGAAGCCGCACGGGATTCTATCAATCAGGCTACGATTGCAGTTCAGGAATTGGATGCAGCTATGCAGGGTGTAGAAGCACCAACGATTCCCACACCTACCGCCCCCGTAAGTACAGCACCCGTGAACATTCCAACCCCGCAACCTACACAATGGCAGTCTTATGACGGGTTGGAAGTGTTCAAGAATACGGGTGTTGAACGCTTTGAACAGGAAGTTGCAAGCGTGAATTCCATGTTGCAGGATTTGAATGCAACCCAAAGCCGCATTACACAGACAGCGGCAGAAAGTGAAGTTCTTTCCCCGCAAGCCCGCTATGATGTGGAAGCGGTTGAAAACAGGGTTCAGGCTTTGCAGCAGTCCATTGAACAGGTGGAACAAAACCCGCTGAATATCGGTTCTGATTCTGCAAATGCAAGTTTAGAGCAGTTAAGGGCAAGGCTTTCCCAAACCTTAGAACTGCAAGACAATCTGAATGCAGCTATGCAGGGTGCGGACATTTCCCAAATCAACGCCGCTTATTTGCAGCTTTCGCAGAATATCAGTGAAACGGAAAGAATGGTTCGGGATTCCTTTGAAAATATCCCGCCTGTTGAAATCCCTGTCACTTGGAAAACGGACAGTTTGGAAGTTTTCACTTCTACGGGTGTAGATAGATTTCAGCAGGAAGTTCAAAGTGCAAACAATATGTTGAACACTTTGAACACCACACAGGAACGCATTGCAAGCACGGCAGCACAAACCAACCTGTTCCCGGCAAGTGCTGTTGCTGATATGGGAAGAATGGGAAGCCGCTTGCAGGCTATCCAGCAGCGTATTCAGCAAATAGAAAACAATCCCCTGAATATCGGAACGGAAACCGCAAATGCGGAACTGGAACGGTTAAGGGGGCAGTTGGATCAGGCGGTTCAGGAACAGGAGAATTTGAACCGTGCTGTTGCTGATATGGATGTTCAGGCGGCAAATGAAGCCTATTTGCGGTTGTCGCAGACAATCGGCAACACTGAAAGCTATATCCGTGACAATGTGGACGAACAGGGGCGTTTCAATCAGGAAATCAATGAAGGTGCTGCAAATGCCGATAACCTGATGAATGCAATTAAGGGTGCTGTTGCAGCTTACGCCACAGTTCAGACCGTGGGGAAAGTCCTTGACCTGTCCGACACACTGACTTCAACAACCGCCCGTTTGAACCTGATGAATGATGGATTGCAGACCACACAGGACTTGCAGAACATGATTTATTTGTCCGCTGAACGGGCAAGGGGTTCTTATCAGGCAACGGCTGACGCTGTTTCCAAACTTGGACTTATGGCGGGCGATGCTTTCGGTAGTTCGGAAGAAATCGTTGCGTTCATGGAACAGGTCAACAAGCAGTTCACCATTGCCGGAACGGAAGCGGCGGGCATTGATGCCGCTATGTTGCAGCTTACACAGGCTATGGGTTCGGGTGTTCTTCGTGGTGAGGAATACAATTCCATTTTGGAGCAAGCCCCGAATATCATTCAGGCTATCGCTGATTATATGGAAGTTCCCAAAGGTCAGTTGAAAGATATGGCGGCGGACGGTGCAATCACGGCTGACATTGTGAAAGCGGCTATGTTTGCGGCGGCTGATGAAACCAATGAAAAATTTGCGAGTATGCCGAAAACATTTTCACAGATTTGGACATCGTTTCAGAACACCGCTTTGATGGCGTTTCAACCTGTTTTGAACAGATTGAACGAAATTGCAAACAGTGATGCTTTCCAGCAATTTGTAAACAACGCCATTGAAGGGCTTTCCTTTGTGGCGGGCATTGCCCTTGAAATCTTTGATTTACTGGTAAGCGTGGCGGGTGCTGTTGCTGATAATTGGTCGTGGCTATCCCCTATCATTTACGGTGTAGCCGCCGCCCTTGCCGTATATTACGGTTGGCAGCTTGCGGTGAACATGATAAATGCTATCAGCAAGGGAATTCATGTTGCAATGGCGGTTGCACAGATGATTCATGCAGCAGCAACAGGCGCATTGACCGCAGCCACAGCAGCGGAAATTGCAGCACAGAACGGTTTGAACGCCGCCCTGTACGCTTGCCCTATCGTGTGGATCATTGTTCTTATAATCGCCCTGATTGCCCTGTTCTATGCGGCAGTTGCGGCGGTAAACAAATTTGCGGGAACTTCCGTTTCTGCAACGGGTATCATTTGCGGAGTGTTTGCGGTAGCGGGTGCGTTCATTGGAAACCTGTTCGTTACCCTGATTAACTTTGTGATTGATATTTTCGTTGTGCTTTGGAATTTCATTGCGGCGTTTGCGAACTTTTTTGCAAATGTATTCAATGACCCCGTGGCGGCAATCGCCCGGTTGTTCTTTGATTTGGTTGATACAATCCTTTCCCTGTTGCAGTCTTTGGCAAGTGTGATTGATACAATTTTCGGTTCAAATCTTGCGGGTGCTGTTTCCGGGTGGCGTGATTCCCTTGGTGGTTGGGTGGATTCCACCTTTGGCAAGGGAACGGAAGTCATGGCGAAAGTCAACGCTTCTGATTATCACCTTGACCGCTTTGAATATTCCGGGGCGTGGGATGCAGGGTATAGTTTCGGTGAAGGTATTGAAGATACCATTTCCAACTTTGACCCGCCCAGCCTGTTCAACACAAATATTCCTTCCGCAAGTGATTATGCCGATTTGAGCAATTACACGGGTTCTATCGGTGACGGTGTGGGCGATATTGCCGACAACACGGGTTCTATCAAGGATTCGTTGGACATTACGGAAGAAGATTTGAAATATCTTCGTGATATTGCTGAACAGGAAGCAATCAGCAGATTTACAACGGCTGAAATCACCATTGAACAGACCAATAATAACAATGTTTCGGGTTCTATGGACTTGGACGGTGTTGTTTCCGGGCTGACGGATGCGGTGAATGAAGCGGTTGATATTATCACGGAAGGGGTGCATGAATAATGAGTAAAAACGGATATGACTTTTATCTTGGATTGTGCTTGTTACCAATCACCCCCGACAAGTTGACCTTGAAAATCAACAATACCAATACAACCCTTACCCTGATTGATGAAGGGCAGATAAACATTCTGAAAAAGGCTGAATTGACGGATGTTGAATTTGAATGCAGGATTCCACAAACCAAATATCCGTTTGCAAAATACAAAGCTGGATTTTTAGGAGCTTCTTTCTTCCTTTCTTATTTTGAAAATTTGAAAACGAGTAAGAAGCCCTTCCAGTTTATTGTTTCAAGAATGAAGCCCAGCGGTGGAATTCTTTTTGCAACGAACATGAAGGTATCAATGGAAGATTACAAAATCACGGAACAGGCAAAGGAAGGCTTTGATTTGATTGTGAAAATCAAGTTGAAGCAGTATCGGGAATACAGTACAAAAACGGTGAATATCAAAATCGCCGCTTCCAAACCGAAAGCCGTTGTGCAGCCCACAAGGTCAACAGAATCAAAGCCGGAAAGTAAAAGCTATAAGGTGGGTGACATTGTGAATTTTCATGGTGGAACACACTATTACAGTTCTTATCCGGGGGCGAAAGGCTATTCAGCAAGAGCCGGAAAAGCAAGAATTACCATTGCGAACGGTTCAGGCAAAGCCCACCCGTGGCACTTGATACACACGGATTCAAGTTCAAATGTCTATGGTTGGGTGGATGAAGGAACATTTGATTAAGGGGGTGCTGATTTGGATGTAGAACTTTTAATTGCTGACCCTTCCGGCGAAAAGGCGTATTTGCCAATCACGGAAGAAGGAATTGAATGGAGTACGGAAAGAAGAAGCACACCCGGCAAGCTAACCTTCAAAATCGTAAAAGACAGCATAATCAATTTTCAAGAGGGTGCAGCCGTTCGCCTAAAGGTGGACGGCAAGCCCGTTTTTTTCGGGTTCGTATTCAGTAAGAAGCGGGATAAAAACCAAATTATCACCGTTACCGCTTACGATCAGTTGCGATACCTGAACAATAAAGACACCTATGTTTATGAGAACAAGACCGCTTCCGAATTCATTCAGATGGTGGCAGCGGATTTTTCTTTGAATGTGGGTACGCTGGAAGATACCGGGTTCAAAATCGCTTCACGGGTGGAAGATAACACTTCTCTGTTTGATATGATTGAAAACGCCCTTGACCTGACTTTGCAGAACACCAAAGAAATGTTTGTCCTGTATGACGATTTCGGCAAGCTGACATTGAAGAACCTTGGTTCAATGTATGTCGGTGAACCGGGGGCATATCTGATGATTGATGAAGAAACCGGGGAAAATTTTGAATACACTTCCAGCATTGACACCGACACATACAACAAAATCAAGCTGACCTATGACAATGAAAGCACAGGAAAGCGTGAAGTTTATATCGCACAGGACGGAAGCCATATAAACGAATGGGGCGTTTTGCAGTATTTCGATACCCTTTCCAAAGGTGAGAACGGACAGGCAAAAGCGGATGCCCTGTTGCAGCTTTACAACAAGAAAACCCGTAACCTGAAAATTGTGAATGCTTTGGGTGATACACGGGTAAGAGCCGGAAGCATGGTTGTTATCAATCTTGCTTTGGGTGATATGAATTTGAAAAATTTCATGTTGGTTGAAAAAGTGAAACATACCTTCAAGCTGGATCAACACTTCATGGATTTAACACTTAGAGGGGGTGAATTTGTTGCCTGATGCAGTTGAACTTTTGAAAACTTTGAAAAAAGCAGCGGTGGAAGCTGTTGATGCAACAAAGCCTGTTCAAGTTTGTTACGGCAAGGTGACAGGCACTTCCCCGCTGAAAATCCTTGTGGATCAGAAACTTACTTTGGGTGAAGGGCAGCTTGTTCTTACCCGGAATGTGACTGATTACCAAATGGATATTTCCGTTAGTCATTGGACAGTAGCGGAAACGAAACACACCCACCCCGTAACAAGCGGCGGCACGGCAACCGCTACTTCCCATAGACACCAATATAAGGGCAGGAAGAAAATCACGGTTCACAACGCTTTGCAGAACGGTGATGCTGTTGTCCTTATCCGGGAGCAGGGCGGGCAGAAATATATTGTGATTGACCGTATCAAGCCAATCCCGAACACGGAAGGAGAGTGGGTATAAATGATTCCTTCTGTTACAGGATTTCTTGAACAGGATTTTGAAATTGAAACACAGCCAACCAACACCTATAAAATGGAGTTGGAAAGCAACCTGATTCGTGGATATACGGACGGACAGGAAGCAATGAAACAGGCTATTTTCAAAATCCTTTCCACGGAACGATACCAATATGTTATGTATTCGTGGAACTATGGAATTGAACTGATTGACCTGTACGGCGAACCCGTTTCCTATGTTTGCCCGGAACTGGAACGCCGTATCACAGAAGCCCTTACATGGGATGAACGAATTGAAAGCGTTGATAACTTTGAATTCGACACTTCAAAAAAGGGTGAAGTTTTGGTTACATTCACCGCACATACAATTTTCGGTGATGTGACCGCTGAAAAGGTGGTGAATTTTTAATGTATGATGTGACCTATGAAGAAATTCTTGAACGAATGCTTGCAAGGGTATCTGACAAGTTCGACAAGCGGGAAGGTTCGGTTATTTTTGACACCCATTCCCCAACAGCGATTGAACTTCAACTTCTGTATGTGGAGCTGAACACCCTGATTGCGGAAGCCTACGGCGATAGTGCTTCAAGGGAATTTCTTATCAGGCGTTGCAAGGAACGAGGTATCACCCCGTATGAAGCAACAAATGCAATTCTGAAAGGCGAATTCACACCGAAAAACATTGATGTTACAGGACAGCGGTTCAATATTAGTTCATTGAATTTCATTGTACTTGAAAAAATCGCTGACGGTGAATATCAGGTACAGTGTGAAACCCCCGGCATTGTCGGAAATCAGCAGTTGGGAACGATGATCCCGATTGAATATATTGAAGGGCTGGAAACGGCAGAACTTACGGGCGTTCTGATTCCGGGTGAGGATGAAGAAGATACGGAAGATTTGCGAAAGCGTTATTTTGATTCCTTCAATGAAAAAGCGTTCGGCGGCAATGTTCAGGATTATCTTGAAAAAACGAACGCTATTCCGGGTGTGGGAAGCACCAAAGTAACAAGGGTTTGGAATGGTGACATTCGCCCCGCCGACATGATACCAACGGCAAAGGTGAAAACATGGTATGAAGGTATCATTGGAACGCTGGATCAGGAAGTTGCCCTTTGGCTTTCAAATGTCTATATGGCGGCAGCAGAAAAGAAGCTGGCAACCGGGGGAACGGTGTTGCTTACAATCCTGAATTCTGATTATGGCGTTGCTTCTGATACCCTGATTCAGACCGTGCAGAACACCATTGACCCCGCCGAAAATGCGGGTGAAGGTTATGGGCTTGCCCCTATCGGTCATGTGGTATCGGTCAAGAGTGCAAAGGAAGTCGCCGTCACCCTGAAAACCAAAATCACCTTTGATACAGGTTACAGTTGGTCGAACTTGCAGAATTCCATTGATCCAGCCGTTCAGGACTATCTTTTAGAATTGCGTAAGGGGTGGGCTGACACCGCCTATTTGGTGGTTCGTATCAGCCAAATTGAAACAAGGCTTCTTTCAATCAAGGGCATTGTGGATATTGAAAACACCAAAATCAACGGTTCTACTGACAACCTGACATTGGGGAAATATGAAGTTCCCGTGTTTGGGGGTGCAAGCGCATGATAAGAGTTGCAAGAGAAGTTGACCTTCTTTCCTACCTTCCCCCATTCATGGCAGAATTCAAGGAAATTGCCGTCACACTGGATGCGGAAAACCCGGAATTTGTGCTTGTTTGGAAAGCCGCTGACCGGGTTTTGCAAAATGAATTCATTGAAACGGCTGACGAATACGGAATTTCAAGGTTTGAAAAAATCTTGAACATTCTTCCTTCAAAGGAAGATACCCTTGAAAGCCGCCGTTCGAGAGTATTTGCACGGTGGTTCAATACAATTCCGTACACCTTGAAAGCCCTGATTGCGAAATTGGAAGCCCTTTGCGGTGACAGCGATTTCACAATCATCAAGGAATATGACAACTACACCATTACAATTATTGTTGACCTTGAAATGTTCGGACAGGTGGACGAACTGGACTATATCATTGAAAGCATGATTCCGTGCAACATGATTGTTATTTCCAGGAATGAAATTCCGTGCAAGGCAAGCGGTTTTGCCCTGTTCAGCGGTGGAATTTGCTTTGTGCAGGATTTCTTTATCACCAACGATTTCCGGGAAAGCTACACGGTCAACAGCAAGGCGGCGTTTGGTGGCGGCATGGTGGAAGAAGCCCACTATTTCATTACCAATGACAGCAAAGAAAATATTGCCGTAAATGGTGCGGCAGTTCACGGCGGCGGGGCAGTCAATACCGCAACCGTGGTTATCACCAATGATTTCAATGAACAGTTCAACATAAACGGTGAAAACGATGTTGGTTCAGGTGTGGTTGTATCTGAATTCATTGGAACAAATCAGTAAAAGAAAGGATTGAAACACTATGGCAGAATTTTCAAAGTTGGTTATCACCAACAAAGGACAGGCTTTGATTGCAAAGATGATTGCCGGAAAGGGTAACATTGACTTCACAAAGATTTGTGCTTCCAGTACCACCTATACGCTGGCGCAGCTTGAAGCCCTGACTTCCCTTTCCAATATCAAGCAGACAAGCCTTATTTCCAAAGTAACCCGCACGAACGAGGTTGCAATCAAGGTTGAAACGGCGTTCACGAACAATGACCTGACAGCCGGGTATTATATGCGTACCCTTGGACTGTATGCGGTTGATCCTGATGTGGGCGAAATCCTGTACGCCGTGACAATCGAAAATTCCGGGAACTGCTATATGCCCCCTTACAATGGTATCACCGTTTCGGGTGCTTATGTGCAGCTTGTCACTACGGTAGGCAATGCGGACAATGTTTCCCTTGAAGTGGATGCAGCCGCCGGT
>ERZ780141.2130-NODE-2130-length-10343-cov-2.169129_pt1 | contig 10343 bp, 10 predicted proteins | sample MGYA00433080_ERZ780141 | MGnify/ENA primary metagenome ERZ780141 (study PRJEB29588, sample SAMEA2154047) | human gut metagenome | biome: human gut; feature: human-associated habitat; material: faeces | place: Denmark | collected 2008/2010 ... | reverse complement strand
CCCCCGACATTCTTCCCGACATCGCCAATCATAAGCTAAAGAGCTCACTTTGTGATTTTATGCAAATGCAAGGTTTCACAAAGCGGAAGCGATATCAACACTCAAAAACTGCGCTGGAGTAATCAAAGATAACCGACACTCATAATTCGGCAGATTTGTGGTGATTCTTAAAAAAGATCTAAAAGTGCATTCTGCGCCAATATATTTTTGCTGTAATTCACTTACAACAAAAAGAAGGAAATATTTTTTGAGAAAGTGCTTGACAAATCATAAATTTTGCTGTATAATGATTACAGCAGAGAAAAAGCGTGCCGATTTGATAGAAATCAGCACGCTCGATGGCTTTCGCCATACTTGGTTGTGGTAAATTAAGTATAGCACATTTTTTGAGATTTGTCAAGAGCCATCTTATTTGCGAGTAAAAAAGAAAGGAGAATATAATGGTTTACGTTGATAAGGTTCACTATACTAAGGATTCGAATGGGAACGAATCGTACATATCTGAAATGAAGTGGACAAAAGCGTTAACAGAAAATGCTTACAACAGATGCACCAAGACGGATATGATAAAATTCATAAGCGATAACCCCGGTTGTGCTCACACGAAGTATTACCGATACGGCAGATGGTGCGATGGTGAAGAAATTCACGTTGTCGATAACCGATATCTGAGAACGGACAATAACAATATCAAGGCAGACAATCTCGAAAATCTTCCCAGATATTAATTCAGGAGACGCGGGATTCTATCTCACCGCGTCTTATTTTATAAAGAGGATGAAAATGAAACACTTAAGATTATCTGAAATAGCAGAAATCAAGTTCTGTGTTGTTTCCCCTGGGCGAACCAAAACCCAAGAAATGCCTACAATGTGGTTGCAATGTGCCAATTTTTTGAGAAATAATACCGTTATATATGAAGCGACAGCAACCAATTACGTACCCGATGAGGAATTACTGATCAAGAAAGATGATATCGTGGTTAAACGTATCAGTCCTATGTTTGTGAATTACATTGATTATATACCTAATGAAATGTACGCCGGAAACAACTTGATCGTTATAACTCCTAAGCAAGAAGTATACTCCAAATACCTTGCGATGCAGCTAAATGAAAGAATTGAGTCCTTATCAGAGTCCAGCTCGGTCGGTGCGGTAATGAAATCCGTAAGCCGACAGCATCTCGAGGAAGTCATGATCCCGCTTCTCCCCTACGAAAAGCAAATATTGGTCGGAGATCTGTGGTATAGTGGCATTGAGCTTGAAAAGATGAAAAGCAGGCTGGCAGAACTTGAAAGTCAAAAACGAAACCATCAAATCAAAAAATACGTAGAAACCTTTGGAGGAAAATATAATGGCTAAGACCACGTTTGATGATATTAAAAGAGCTCTTTGGGCGGGAGCAAACACTTTCAGAGATAATATTGACGCCGCCAATTATAAGGATTATGTCCTTTCAATGTTTTTCGTTAAGTATCTTAGCGATACTTATGCCGAAAGTGTTGATGACCTTAAAGAGAAATATGAGGGTATCCGTTTGGAAAGACAGATTGAAAACCTTCCCTTTACACTCAAATACGAATATACTTTTGATTACCTGCTGGAAAATCAGTACGCCGCCGATCTTGGCAATAAGATTAGTGAAGCCTTGACTGGAATCGAAAGCACCAACGCCATTCTGAACGGTATTTTCAGAGGCATTGATTTTAACAGCGAAAGCAATCTCGGCAAGAAGGAGCAGAAGAATCCTATTCTTCGCAACTTGCTTAATGACTTTGCAAATCTCAACCTCAGACCTCGTAATATTGCGACCGAGGAAGGACAGATTCCTGCTGATGTTATCGGCGATGCATATGAGTACATGATCGGTGAATTCGCAACGATGGCAGGTAAGAAAGCCGGAAGCTTCTTTACTCCTCAGCAGGTATCCGAAATTATGGCGCAGATTGTTGCTCCCAAGGAAAATGACCGTGTATACGACCCCACGTGTGGATCCGGTTCGCTCTTGATTCGAGCAGCTCGTAAGGGTGGCTTTGATAAGGTGCAGATGTACGGTCAGGAAGTAAACAGTTCTGCTATCTCCATGGCGCGTATGAATATGTTTATTCATGGTGTTAAAGATGCGAATATCAAGTGGGGGGATACACTTGCCAATCCACAGCATCTTGATAGCGACGGTAATTTGATGAAATTTGAGTGTATCGTTGCAAATATGCCTTTCAGTAAAGACAAGTGGGCGGAAGGTTTCAACCCGGGCGGAGAGGTCTCCGTAGACGATGACGAAGCCGATAACGGCAAGAAGAAAGCCAAGAAGAAAGAGTTCAAGATGGAAGCCAACCTTGACCGCTGGCATCGCTTTGATATGGGAATTCCCCCGGCGAGCAAAGGAGACTGGGCGTTTCTTCTTCATATGATTGCAAGTATGAGTGGTAACGGTCGGGTTGCGGCAGTTGCTCCTCACGGCGTTCTTTTCCGCGGAGCAAGCGAGGGGCGCATTCGCCAAACTATCATAGAAAAAAATCTGATTGATGCGGTTATCGGTCTTCCCGAAAACCTTTTCTACGGCACCTCCATCCCTGCTTGTATCATCGTGTTCCGCAAAGGAAGAAACACGACGGACATCCTCTTTGTAGATGCGTCCAAGGAGTTCAAGAAGGACAAGGCGAAGAACGTTCTTGAGCCTGCTAACATTACAAAGATTGTAGAAACCTATCAGGCTTTCCGCAACGGAGGTAATGCCGAGGTTGAAAAGTACAGCCACGTGGCAACACTTGATGAAATTGTTGAGAACGAATACAACCTTAACATTCCCCGTTACGTTGATACCTTCGAGGAAGAAGAAATCATAGATATTGACGAGGTAAATGCAGAGATTGCCGACTTGAAAACAAGAATTGCCGAAGTGGAAGCACAGATGGCAAAATATCTTGAAGAATTAGGATTAAACTAAAGGAGAAATATAATGGATATTGTTAGCATTATTGTCGCAGCTGTGGGGTCCGGGCTTGTTGCGACTATTATTACTTTAATTGTTCAAAGGGTATCCGAAACAAGAAAATTGAAAATTTGTATTTTTGAAATTCTAATGTCTCATAGGTATTTAATTGCTGATAAAGAAAATGTTGAAGCATTAAACAAAGTAGAAGTCATTTTTCATAAAGATTCCGAGGTGAGGAAAGCCTGGATGGATTTCTTAAATGCAGCCGATGCTGGAGCAACAAATCCTATGCTTGCAAGCACGACTAATGACAAATACTTAAAACTATTAGAAAAAATAGCAACAAATATTGGATACAAAAGTATAGATTGGGAAAACATAAAACACTTTTATTTTCCACAAGGTTTAGCCACAAAAATCACAGAGGAAGAACTTTTACGTAAAGCTCAACTTTCTCAAGCAACTGCTATTGCAGCTCAAGATACTAGCACCGGACAATCGTCTTCTGAACAATTAGGTATGCAAATTGCGTTAAAGGCATTAGAGAACCCGGATGGATTTGAAAAACTTGCTCGTTTTACTGGAATGATGAATCAAGGCAAAAAAAATGGAAAAAGGTAAGGTTATTATGAAACGAATAGTTACGTATGATGTGAAAAATGGAAATAGCTATGAAAGGTTTTATCAGTTTGTTGCTGAGACATCTGCCGAGAAGATAACTGAGTCAACATATCTTTTTGATACAGAATTGACCCAAGAAGCGTTTGCAAAGAAATTGAAGTACTGTTTTAATAAGGGAGACAATGTATCTTACATTTCTTGCAACAGTAAAGAAGGGCTATTCTATATAAGGGTCAAAGTATTATGATATCTGAAATAAAACAACGAATAACCCAACTGAACAACGGCGAAGTGCCAAACGGTTACGAAAATACCGATTTTGGCATCTTCCCGTGTGATTGGGTAAAAGATAAAACCTTTGGCGACTTGTTCGATTTTTACGGCGGACTTGGTAAGTCTCGTGACGAACTTGGCGATGAAGGTCATGCATATCTGCATTACGGAGATTTGCATAGAGGGGCTTTCAATGTAGTATCTCACGAACAGTATGAGCAGCTTCCTAAATATGATGTAGTGCTAAAAGGCACGGAAACCTATCTTATGGAAGATGGAGATGTAGCCTTTCTTGATGCGTCTGAAGATTTGGAAGGAACATCTCGTGCTGTTTTGATTGATAATCCCGACAATGATCCCTTTATTGCAGGATTACACATTATCTACGGCAAATCGAAGGATGAAAGCCTTGAAAAATGGTACAAGCAGTATATCACAACTTCCGAAAGTGTAAGAAAGCAATTTCAACGGTTAGCAGCTGGATTTAAGGTTTATGGTGTCAACAGAGATACCTTGCCGAGAATCCAGGTCGCTTATCCTAAATCCACCGAAGAACAATCAAGAATTGCCGAAATCCTTATGAAATGGGATGAGGCAATTGAACTGCAAGAGCAGTATATTAAGAGCCTAAAAAGAAAAAAAACAAGCACTATGAAAACTCTTTTTGGGTTTTCAAGTGAATATGTTTTGCCTTTTAAGGATGCAGTCAAACCATATAAGTATACAAAAGAATTGCAAACAAGCCAGTATCATGAAGCGGGCACCATACCGGTCGTAGATCAAGGAAAGAGCAATATTGTTGCATATACCGATGACGAGGACTACGTCATACATCCCCCATCAAAAGGATTATTGTTATTTGGTGATCATACCACGGAAGTAAAATTCATTAATTATGATTTTGCTGTGGGGGGAGATGGTGTGAAACTGTTTGAAGAAAACGATGTGTGCCAACTGAAGTATGTTTATTATTATCTGGTTGCCTTTCCGTTTTTAATTGAGGGATATAAGAGACATTACAGCATATTAAGAAACAAGCCTATTAAGTTTCCGACCGTCAAAGGAAAAATAGATAAAAAAACGATGAGTGAAATAGTGTGTATTCTTTCTCAATTTGATGAAATGATCAATTTGCAAATCCAAAAAACAGAGAAACTAAAAAAACAGCGCAAAGCTTTACAACAATACCTACTTAACGGTATTGTAAGAGTCTAAAAGAAAGGAGTCTATGGAGTGAATACACAATATGAAGAACATCTCCACGAGATGTTTGAAAATAAGATCGATGAATTTGATAACGAAAAAATGATGTCTATGCTTCAGCGTGTTCTTTCCGTTCTTCCGAATGGAGGAAAGCTTTATAAGTATCGCTCCATAGACGATCCTTCGTTTACCAATACGTATAATTCTCTGAATGATGGATACATTTGGTTGTCGGCGGCAAGCGAACTGAACGATGACGAAGATACGGTTCTGTATTATAATCCCGATGCAGAATGTGAACAGCTAAAAGAGTATCTGTTCTCGCATCCCTATTTGCTTTTGCGAATGGCGTATAAAGCAAAAGATCCCACTTTTGATTTTGGCAATGATGCGGTATCAGATTTTGCATATAGTCAAGTTCTTGAATGCTATGATAGAAACACGGGTGAGCTGATTGAAAGCAAGGCTGTCAAGGCATTATCTCGCCACGGGTATAGTGTTCCCTTATGCATTCAGTTTGTCAAGGAATTAAAAGCATTTACAGAAAGGTTCCTCAAGGAAAATGAAAGTGCTGTTATAAGCATTGTTGATGCATATTTGCACTTTAATGAAACCAATCGCAAAAATTGTTTTGTGTTCTCCATGTCAGAGTCCTATGATAATGAATTGATGTGGGCACATTACGCCAACAGCAATAAAGGATTTTGCATCGAATACGACTTCAGCAAAGCGCCTCGGTTAAAACCGGAAATTTGGCGAAAACTTATAAGCATTTATAAAGTAATCTACAAGGATGAGCAAGAGGAATTCTCATTTATGCGCATTCTTGATTTCATCATGAAGGGGCAAACAGATCAAGAGGAATACAAGAGTATCTCCTACGATGTGATGCAGAAATTGATAACCAAGAAAGCATTTTGGAGCTATGAAAAGGAATGGCGTATTCTTCTTTACAACATTGAAAACAAACTGTATGCCGATCTTGTGAGCGGCATCATAATTGATGATAGAGTTGTTGAAACAGACAACGGAAAGAAATTGTTAGAGCTGTGCAAACAAAGAGGTTGGACGGTAACTGTTCGAACCAAAAATGTGATTCATACCAAGCACGAGTCCATATCTTATGATGAATGGGAAACAAGGAGAAAACAAGATGCCAAGTCATAAAATATTTAACGAGCGTCCCGAATGCCAAGATCGATTGATATCCTTCTTGAAGAAGATGGGCTATACATATGTTTCAAGAAGCGAAGCCGAGCAAAAGCGCGGTAGCCTTTCAAAGGTAATTTTCACCGATGAGCTCATTCGTTTCTTGAGTAAACAAACGTACAAATATAAGGGTTATGAGTTCCTGTTCTCCGGGGACTCTGTTCAGCGCGCCGTTAACGCTCTGGACGCTTCTTTGCTTCAAGGACTTTCTATGGCAAGCAAGGAAATCTATAATCTTTTGACACTTGGTATCAGTCTCGAGGAAAACGTTATTCTTGACAAGGACGTTCCCGTCCGTCAATCCTTTGACCTTTCTTATATCGACTTTGAACATCCAGCAAACAACATTTGGCAGGTTACAGAAGAATTCAGCGTAGAACGCCCCAACGGTCAATATGCCCGTCCTGACGTTGTTTTGTTGGTAAACGGTATTCCGCTGGTTGTTATTGAATGCAAAAAATCAAGCGTTGATGTAAAGGAAGGCGTATTGCAGAATGTTCGTAATATGATGCCCGACTATATTCCTCACCTCTTCAAGTACACGCAGCTTGTTATGGCGATGAATCCTAACAAGGTGCTGTACGGCACTTGCGGAACAACAGCCGACTATTTTGTTGAGTGGCGAGAGGAAAATATTGATTGGCAAAAAGAGATATGTGATAGATGCTCCCCCGATGGACATGTCACCGAGCAAGACCGTGTATGTGCTTCTATGCTTGACCATACACGCCTTTTGACGTTGATGCGTGATTTCATTCTCTATGATAGCAATATCAAAAAAATTGCCCGTCATCAGCAGTTCTTTGCTGTTCAAAATGCGATGAACCGTATTAACGGTATTGATAACAGTGATTCGACTGGTGGCGTTATTTGGCATACTCAGGGTAGCGGAAAGAGCTTAACGATGGTTATGCTGGTCCGTAAAATTCAATTTGAGAAAGCCAAAGAAAATCCTCGTTTTGTAATCGTTACAGACCGCATCAACCTTGATAAACAAATAAGAGATAACTTTGCCAACTCACAGATGGCTCCCGTCAGAGCGGCAACAGGCAAAGGCTTGAAAGCTGTTCTCAAGGACAAGGGTAATTTGGTTATCACTACTCTTATCAACAAATTTGAAACAGTATGCAGGAATCGCTACCTTGAACCCGATAGTGATAAATTCTACGTTCTCATTGATGAGGCACATCGTTCTCAATATAGCGCAATGTACAACTATATGAGAGAGGTTCTTCCGAATGCAACGTTAATTGCCTTTACTGGGACACCTTTGATTGCTTCTAAAAAGAAAAATACCTATGCGAAGTTCGGTGCTCCTATCCACAGTTATACGATGAAGCGCGCAATTGAGGATAAGATCACTGTTCCTCTGGTTTATGAAGGACGCAAGGTAAAGCAAAACGATCCTTCTGACACGATTAACGCGTATTTTGAAAGCTTGACGGCAAACCTCGATGAAGATCTCAAGAAAGAACTGAAAGAAAGATATAGCCGTTTCTCTAAACTTGCAGAAGCAAGTAGTCGTATCAACTTGATTGCCTTTGATATTTACGATCATTTTGTCAACTATTGTTTGCCAAAGGGATTAAAAGCAATGGTTGTATGTTCATCGAGAGCAACAGCGGTTGATATGTATAACGTTTTGGTTAACCTTCCCGGAAGTAAGGTGAATCCTCGCGTAGTTATCACTTTTGGTGACAAGCGAGAGGGAGATGACGATGATAGCACACCAGCAGCTATCAAGAAGATCAAAGAATATCGTGAAAAAAGAGTTAAACCTTTGTTTGGCGATAACGATGAAAAATATGATGATGCCGTATGTAGTGATTTTAAGAACCCCGAGGGTGACATCAATATGCTCATTGTTAAAGACAAGCTGTTAACGGGATTTGATGCTCCTGTTGCAGGTGTTCTTTACGTAGATAAATCATTGCGTGAGCATAGCTTGCTTCAGGCAATCGCACGTGTAAACCGTGTATACAAGGGTAAGGATTTTGGACTTATCGTTGACTATTGGGGTATTTTTGGAAAACTCAAATCCGCAATAGACATGTATGACGATGCCGAATCTGAGATGAACAAGTTTGATCCCAATGATATTCAAGATGCTATTCTCGGTCCTATAGATGAAAAGAACACGCTTGAAGCGGCGCATCAACAGCTTTTAGATATGTTTGTGGGCATTGATAAAAACGCTCCCTCCGAGGTTTGGCAGAGCAAACTTGAAGATGAAATCACAAGAAATGAGTTTTATGATAGACTCAAGACCTTTGCAAACCTTTTGAACAGTGCTCTTACAAACAGAAGTGTGTTTGTTGAGGTTGGCCTTGATGCGATTGAAAAATATCGTGCCGATTATCTTTTCTTCAACAAGTTAAGATACGCAGTTGTGGAAAGATATGATAACGAGATCGACTTAACCAAATACGAAGCCGGCATTAAAAATCTCCTTGATACGTTTGTAAATGCAACAGAAATAAAAATCGTTGTCGAGCCCGTTTATCTCGGCGATGAAGATGCGATGGCAAAGCTTTTGGATGGCAATGATCCGGATAACGTTAAGGCAGATAAAATTAAAACGAGAATTGAATCAGAACTCAAGCAGATCAGATATGATGATCCTTTGAAATTTGAGGAATTCTCCTCGAAAATCAAAAAAACGCTTGCGGAATATGATCAGAGCAGAGATGCAGATAAATATTTGGCTACAATGGAAGCAATGGCTGACGATTTCAGACACGGAAGAATGAAACGCGATTATCCCGCGTCTATTGCCAACGACGGTGATACAAAGGCGTTTTATGGTTCAATCATTACCATCCTTCGTTCTAATACTGAACTCGAGATTACACATGAATTAGAGGAAGCTATTGCCGATAACGCAAGAATCATAAAGCAAGCGGTTTCCGATAATGCTAAGCGAGATTGGAAGCATAACGAAGTTGTTCACAAGCAAATCCACAGAGTTTTAGATGACTGCCTATTTGATATGTGTGACCAAATCGGATTTGTTATCGATAAAACCAATGTGGATGTGATTGACTTGATGATTGACGAAATAATGAAAGTTGCAATAACGAGATACTAATGGAAACGATATTATTAAATTTGGGAGCAATCAACGGACAAGTATCGGTACAGATAATACGAAAAAACATCAAAAATGTACATTTGAAGGTGTTTAGGAATTTGGATGTCGTTTTGTCTGTGCCGATGACGGTTCCTTCTGATTGGATTGATTCTTTTCTTAATAATCACATGGAGTGGATTGACGACCAGATAACAAAATACAAAAAATCAAGCGGACATAACAATCTATCAAGCATCAGAAGTGGTTCTTCAACTCAACTTTTAGGAAAAGATGTTCGCATTTATAAAGAAGCATCTTTAACCGATCAAGTAGAGCTGGATGAGAAAAAAGTATGTATTTTTTTGAGAGATATTTCTGATGAAGAACAGGCTCAAAAGTTATTTGATCAATGGTGGAGAAATACCGCCAGGGATATCTTTCAATCTGAAACTGAGAAGCTATATCAAAAAATTTTCAAAAAATATGGGTTGAATCAGCCTAAAATCTTGGTAAGAAAAATGAAAACCCTTTGGGGCAGTTGCACTCCTTCAAAAGACAAAATCACTTTGAATGAATATCTCCTCAAAGCGGATATTCGTTGCATTCAATATGTTATTCTTCACGAACTTACACACTTGATATATCCGAATCACAGTAAAGAGTTTTATGATTTTCTCACTATCCATATGCCAGATTGGAAAGAGAGAAAAAAACAGCTTGATAATGAGGTAGTGCAAGGACTATGAGTTCCTATCAAAAGAACCGAGAGACATCATATGAGAAAAATCATCAAAAACGCCATTCAATGCAAACTCTGTGGTGATATAATTGAATCGACCGACAGACATCAATATGTGACCTGTAAATGCAGTGCATGTGCCGTAGACGGTGGTCACGATTATCTTCGCCGGAGTTTCAAGAATAAGGATTGCTATATTGATCTCTCCGAAACAGAAGATGTTTCGGACAAGGAAGAAGAATAAAATGTTACTTCTTTGATAACAAATCCGTGTTCGCTGGACTTCCACT
>ERZ780141.2129-NODE-2129-length-10364-cov-1.861577_pt1 | contig 10364 bp, 8 predicted proteins | sample MGYA00433080_ERZ780141 | MGnify/ENA primary metagenome ERZ780141 (study PRJEB29588, sample SAMEA2154047) | human gut metagenome | biome: human gut; feature: human-associated habitat; material: faeces | place: Denmark | collected 2008/2010 ... | reverse complement strand
ACCACGAGACAATCGGCTACAATTACCGACTGAGCAACGTGAGCGCCGGAATTGGCTGCGGACAGATGGACGTGCTGCAGCCTCACGTGGAACTGCGCCGCGCAATCCATGATTTCTACACAAAAGAATTGGCTGAAATCGACGGCTTGAGCGTTCAACAGAACCCTTCCGCCGACTTCAATTCCAACTTCTGGCTGTCGACGGTCATCATCGACCCGAAAACCGGGAAAGACCCTGAGTCGCTGCGGCAGTTCATGCTCGACGCCGGTGTGGAAACGCGCCGTCTGTGGCGGCCTATGCACATGCAGCCCGTTTTCGCCGACGCGCCCTACTATGGCGGCACAACGTGCGAAACTCTGTTTGACAGAGGCTTATGCCTGCCGAGCGGTTCCGGACTTAAAGAAGAGGAGCTACGCTATGTGGCAGACAAAATCAAAGAGTTTTTCAACAAATAGCTAATCAAAAAATCATCATAAAAAAACTATGGCTGAAAAGCAAAAAGTAGCATTGATCACAGGCATCACCGGTCAGGACGGTTCGTTTCTGGCTGAATTCCTGCTTGATAAGGGATACGACGTGCACGGCATAATCCGCCGCAGTTCTTCTTTCAACACCGGTCGCATCGAGCACCTTTATTTCGACGAATGGGTGCGCGACATGAAGCGCCGCCGGCTCATCAACCTGCACTACGGCGACATGACCGATTCAAGTTCGCTGATCCGCATCATTCAGGAGTTGCAGCCTGATGAAATCTACAACCTTGCGGCACAAAGCCATGTGAAAGTGTCGTTTGAAGTGCCGGAATACACTGCCGACACCGACGCCATCGGCACTCTGCGCCTGCTTGAGGCGGTAAGAATGCTCGGGCTCGACAAAAAAACACGCATTTATCAAGCCAGCACGTCGGAGCTGTTCGGACAGGTGCAGGAAGTGCCTCAGCGCGAAACCACTCCGTTCTACCCGCGCAGCCCTTACGGATGCGCCAAACTTTATGGCTACTGGATAACCAAGAACTATCGCGAGAGTTACGGCATGTATGCCGTAAACGGAATTCTCTTCAACCACGAGAGCGAGCGACGAGGCGAAACATTCGTGACGCGCAAAATCACGCTTGCCGTGGCCCGCATCTCTGCCGGACTTCAGGACAAACTGTATCTCGGCAATCTCAACGCCCGTCGCGACTGGGGCTATGCCCGCGACTATGTGGAGTGCATGTGGCTGATTCTTCAGCAGGATGAGCCGGATGATTTTGTTATTGCAACCGGTGTGCAGCACACAGTTAGGGAATTTACCACACTTGCCTTCGCAAATGATGGCATCGAACTGGAATGGAAGGGTGTTGGCATGGATGAGAAGGGCTATGACAAAAAAACAGGTAAGATGCTTGTTTGCGTAAATCCCCAGTGGTTCCGTCCTACAGATGTTGTCAATCTGTGGGGTAATCCGACTAAAGCAAAGACTGTGCTTGGCTGGAATCCTCAGAAAACAAGCTATGAGCAGCTGTGCTCAATTATGGCTGAACTCGATTTGCACCTTGCGAAGAAGGAAGCAGAACAGAAAAAATAAATATTAAGTGGTGCAGGCATAATGCATGTATGGCATAGATATAACAGAAAAAGTCATGTCTGTACCTTTTTGATTTATGGAGAGGGGTTTGAACGTATGAAGAAAGTATTCATTTTTGGTATAGGAGGATTTGCAGGAAGCTATCTGGCACAGGAATTTATAGATAATGGCTATGTCGTTGCTGGCTCTGATAAGGTTAAGAGTGAAAGCCTAAATAAGTTAGTCGATTTTGTGGAAGCGGATTTGTTGAATGCAGAGAACATAGAAAAGATTGTTTCTGAAAAGAAGCCTGATATGATCATTAATCTTGCGGCAATAAGTAGTGTAGGTGCTTCTTGGGGTATTCCCCAAATCACGATGTCTGTGAACGTGATTGGGGCACTTAATATCATGGAAGCAGCAAGAAAAATAGATAACCGGCCCAAAGTGATGTTTATTGGTTCAAGCGAGGAATATGCAGTCTCAGACAAGCCAATGAACGAACAGACAATATTAAATGCTAATAATCCATATGGTATCTCTAAAATGGCTCAGGAGAAGTTTGCTGAAGTCTACAGGGAAAGGTATGGAATGCAAATTTATTGTGTAAGGCCATTTAACCACACAGGTATAGGCCAGAGGGATTCCTTCGTTCTGCCAAGCTTTTGTAAACAAGCAGCGGTAATTGAGAGGTCTGGTAAACCAGGAACAATTAAGGTTGGAAATTTGGCTGCAGAGCGTGATTTCAGCGACGTTAGAGATATTGTAAGAGCCTATAGGATGATTATAGAAAATTCAGATTGTACCAGAATTTATAATGTTGGTTCAGGAAAAGCCTATAAGCTAAGTGAGCTGTTGAACTATATTGTATCGCTTAGTAAGCAGAAAATTACTGTAGAAATTGATCCAGAAAGATTCAGACCGGTTGATACACAGGTGATCTGTTGCAATCATGAGTTAATAAGCAAAGAATTGGGATGGAAACCTAAGTACAGTATTTTTGATACATTAAAAGGAATGTTCGACAGTTACCTCTGTAATATTTAATGGAGAGAAATCATGGATAGAATTAGTTTTTTAAACACATATATAGATAATCTTACTATGGCAGAAGCTGTAGAAGAGGCTCAACATTTGATAGAAAAAAAGGAAAATTCGTATATTGTCACTCCAAATTTGGATCATATTGTTATTTTGGAAAAGGACAAAGAATTTGCAGAAATATACGCAAATGCTGATCTGATACTCGCAGATGGGAAACCATTAATATGGATTTCTAAAATGTTGAAGAATCCAATTAAAGAAAAGATATCAGGTTCTGATTTCTTTCCACAATTATGCAGTATGTGTGCCAAAAATGGGTATAGTATCTTCATATTAGGGGCGGGAAAGGGAATTGCAGAAATTGCTGCAAACAATCTTTGTCAAAAATTTCATGGACTGCGCATAGTAGGGACATACTCACCTCCAATTGGGTTTGAAAAGGATAGAAAAGAGTTGTTAAAAATAGCCGGAATGGTAAAGAAAGCATCCCCGGATATTTTTGCAGTTTCTTTAGGGTCGCCTAAAGGAGAAAAATTTATATACAGACATCTAAAAGAATATGGAGTCTCTCTTGGAATTTCGATTGGGGCAACAATTGATTTTGAGGCTGGTAACGTAAAGAGAGCTCCAAAATGGATGGCAGTGGCTGTTTCGTATAACTCAAGATCCGAAAAGATTGATTAAGAGATACTGGAATGATGCTGTAAATATTGTTCCGATAATAAGAAAATATAAAAACAAAGGATAAAAAATGGTATGGAACTCCGATTAAGGAAAAAAATCAGGGTCGGATTTGTTCCCACGTATTTGTGAATTGGCAGCAAAAAGTGGATATACCATGTTCTTTTGGGCGAAACAGAGGCAAAGAATCTTATTAAAAAATTTTCAGGATTAAACGTTGTAGGTACATATTCTCCACCGTATGGATTTGAAAAAGATGAAATGAAATGAAGAAAATTGAGGATATGATTAAGAGTGCAAATCCGCATATTCTTATTGTAGGGCTAGGATGTCCAAAACAAGAGAAATTTAAATATCATAATTGTGAGAAGCTGGGTGTTCCTCTATCTTTGGGACTTGGAGCAAGTCTTGACTTTGAGGCAGGAAATATTAAAAGAGCTCCTAAATGGATGGCAAATCATGGGTTGGAGTGGTTGTTTAGAATAACGCAGGATCCCAAAAGACTTGCTAAGAGATATCTAGTCGACGATAGAAAAATTCTTAGATTGGCATATAAGTACAAAGGAAAATAGTTTTAAGTGTAAGTGATAATTATTAAGAGGCACAATAAATTTAAAGAGTAATAGCTAGGTTTGAATAAAGTATAATTGGATTATATAACTCTAAAAGAAAACATTAAGAAAATCATTTTGTTTCACATTAAAATATTAAAGTTACTAGGGGACGAAGGAATGTATAAAACCAAAATATATGAGCTGATAGATAAGCATAAAATAATATCGTTTGATGTTTTTGATACATTAATTTGTAGAGATGTAAATAATTACAAGATAGTATTTGAAGTAATTGAAAAAAAATTAATTAAAAAATATGGTGACTTGTTTGTAGGATTTGCTGAAAAAAGAATTGACGCAGAGAGAAAAACAAGGGAATTGATAAATAGAGAAGTAACCTTAGATGAAATATATGCGAATCTAAATTATACAAACAATGATATAATTAAGAAGATAGAAGAAGAGACAGAAATTGGTTTAACAAGTCCTAATCCAGTTATTATTCCAATATATAATTATTGTGTTAAAAATAATAAAACCGTGGTTGTTACATCGGATATGTATTTAAGCGAAGATATAATCAGAAGAATATTAACTAAAAATGGTTTTGAAGGGTATACTAATATATTTGTTTCATCTGAATTTGGTGAAAAAAAAAGAAATGGGAAACTTTTTAAAAGAGTAGTGGATGAACTAAGAGTAAAGCCAAAAGAAATTTTGCATATTGGAGATAATATAAGATCTGATGTGATATTTGCAAACTTAAGTGGCATTAAAGGGGTTCAGATTAAGAATAAAAAGAATACTAAGTATGTAGTAGATAAAAGAAAGACATATAATTTTATAAATAATCGAATTCAAAAGCTAAATGATCCATATGAAAGAATAGGATATGAAATATATGGAGTATTAATTGTAGGTTTTTTGAACTGGTGTAATGAAGAATTAGAAAGAAAAGGTATCAAAAAAGTTTTTTTTGCTGCTCGGGATAGTTTTGTTTTGAAAGAAGCATTTGAGATAATGTATCCTGATTATGACAGTACTTATTTTAAAGTTTCTAGAAGAGCAGTTCAGGTTCCGGCAATTAATTTTAATAATCAAAGGTACAATTTATTTCTAAAAATTGCATCATTTGATGCAATATCTGATGTGACAAGTATATATAAGAGGATAGGCCTTGAGGAAGTTTCATCTTCTAAAGCAGAGGTTTTTCAATCTAATATAAAAAGCTTTTTTGAACAGGATTACGTTATAAGAAAAAATGAAAAATTAATATTTTCACGTGCGGAAGAAGAACGTAAAGCTATGCTAAAATATTTGAAAAACATTAATTTCAACGGTTCTGTTGCATTCATTGATGTTGGCTGGAAGTGTTCGACTCAAAATGCATTATCGCATTTTGGAAATGTAGATATCTGGGGATTGTACCTAGGCATACATCCACATGCAAAGGAAGATGTTCATGGAAAGGGGTATTTGTTTGACAAGGAATACTCAAACTATTTTTATACTGTCATGGGCGGGATGTCGCTTTTAGAAGCTTTTTTTACAGCACCTGAGAAATCATTAAAAAAATATGAAATGAATGATAGTGACGATGATGTGTGTTTTGAATATGAAATAGGTGATAGTATAGATACTGATAGTGTTATTTTCAAAATGCATAAAGGTGCGATTAAATTTGTTAATGACTATTGTAACTCATTACTTCAAAGCATTGATTTTATAGATTTCGATGAAGCTTTTACATCATTAAAATCGATTATAGATATACCAACAAAAGAAAATCTTGATGTATTTGGAGCTTTTCCGATGGAAAATGAAGGAAAAATATCACCTATTATTCCAAGAAATGCATTAAAAGGAATAAAAGAAAAAGTTAAAGGTTATGGAAAATCAGGTTGGAAAATAGGATACTTGAAAAAACTATTGAAGTTTCCGTTGCCATATAAAACTTTATTTGAACTTTCATATAATCTGTATAAAAAGAACAGATGATTATTGTAACGAATGGAGTGAAAAGATACTTATGAAAAAAATTTTAGTTATCGGAATGTCGGATACACTAGGAGGCGTCGAAACATATATATACAATTTGATTAAAATGATTGATAAGAAAAAGTTTACATTTGATTTTTTAGTAATTGGACAAGATAATAAATCTGTATTTGAAAAAGAGATTAATGATATTTTAGGGAATGATAAAAATCATTTTTATTATTCTCCTAATCTAAAAAAACATTATGTAGAAACACAGAAATGGCTTACTCAGTTTTATAAGAAAAATCAATATGATATTATTTATTTAAATACATGTACTGCAGCTAGAATATCATATTGTGTTAAAGGCTTAAAAAATAATAGAACGAAGCTGATCACGCATAGTCATAATGGAAAAGCAGATAACTGGAAAGGTAGTCTAACTAATAAGTTAATCAAAAAATATACGACAAAAAGGAGTGCATATAGATTGGCATGCTCTGATTTGGCATATTCTTACTTATTCTCTGATAGTATGAGTGGAAAGTGGTTTGTACCTAATGGAGTTGAAATAGATAGATTTAAATTTAATGAAGTGGAAAGACGAATAATCAGAGTTCAAAATAATATCAGTAAAGATAATATTGTTATTGGAAATGTTGGACGTTTTTCAGCACAAAAGAATCACAGATATTTTCTTGATTTGGCAGAAAAACTTGATAATAAGTTTGTTTTCTTATTACTTGGAAATGGTGAATTAAAAGAAGAATTTATTGAAAAAGTGAAAGAATGTGGTTTAGAAGATAAATTTAGAGTTGTGTCAGCTAAAACTGATGTGGAAAGATATTATAGTGCTATGGATGTTTTTGTAATGCCATCAATATTTGAAGGATTACCAATTACTGCTATTGAGGCACAATGTAATGGCTTACCGTGTGTATTTTCAACGTACATAACTCAGCAAGTCAAGTTGTCATCAAATTGCGAATTTGTCGATCTAGAGGACAAAGGCAAGTGGATTGAGGTCATAAGTAATTTTTCAAAATCACGTTATGATGGAGTTAAAGTGATAACGGATAATAAGTTTGACCTCGATTCAACAGTGAAAATGATGGAAATGATTTTTGAAGAGCTTTGATAGAAATACTGTAAATATGGAGGTTACGGATGGATTATAAGGTTAGTGTTGTGGTACCTATTTTTAATATCTTTCCTTATTTAGAAGATTGTATAAATAGTATCTTAGAACAAACATATGATAATATTGAAATTGTTTTGGTAGATGACGGTTCAACTGATGATAGTGGAAGATTATGTGAGGAATATTCTGAGAAATATGAAAACATAATTGTAGTTCATCAGGTGAATGCTGGTTTAGGGATGGCTAGAAACACAGGTATAAGAAATGCAAAAGGCGATTATATTTGTTTTGTTGATGGGGATGATTATATTTCTAAAGATCATGTTTCTAATTTAATGTCAAGAATAATACAAGAAGGTACAGATGCTTGTTATGGTGGTTATCAGCAACAGAAGGGTGAAGTTTTTATAGAACAAAAAAATCCACTGTCAGGATTATATCTAGATAAGCAAAGAATATTGCATGAGTTTATTCCACGAATGTGTGGAAAATTAGATTATCATTGCGTTGATGAAGTTCCTATGTCAGTATGCATGAGCATTTATTCCATGCAAATATTAAAAGATAATTGTTTGCTGTTTAATTCTGAAAGAAAACTCATTAGTGAAGATTTTGTTTTTAATTTGGACTTCTTAGAGCATTCTAATAGCATAAGTGTTTCAGAATCATGTGGTTATTTTTATAGAAATAATGAAGGTTCATTAACAAAGAAATATTTGGGAGATAGATTAATGAAACAAATAGATTTTACCAAATATATCATTGCTAGAACAAAAAAATTAGGTGTTTATGAAGAAAGCTATCAGAGAATATATTCTACTTTTTTATCTTGGGTAAGAAATATTGTGAAAAGCGAACAATCAAATTATCAAGTTGTTGGAATAAGAACTTCAATTAATAAAATAAAAGAAACATGTTTGAATGAATTTGTTATTGAATCATTAGAAATATACGATGAAAAATATTTAACTAGGATGCCAGCGTTTTTGAACTTTCTAATACGAAAGAGATTATGTAGTATTATATGGATAATGTCTTACATCAAATCAAAAATTGAGCACCAGTAGTTATTGAATAAAGGTGGGAATGTATAGATGAAACTTACAAGAAAAAAATCTTGTTTAATAATATATGCGCTTTTCTTCGCAATTTTTAAACCATATTTTTTGCCAACGAATATGCAACAGGGAATAAAAATACTAATAATAATGTGGTGTTTGTTTTTAATAGCAATTAAAATGAAACCCATTAGATGGATAAATATTTCGTTGCTGTATTCAGGCATTATAGCGATATCTTCATATATTGCATATAAAAACAATTATGTTTCACAATCTACATTGCTAGATGGAATATTTTATTCTATATGTATATATGTCGTATATACGATTTTTGAGTATTTATGCAAAAAGGAAAATATTGAGTATATAATGGCATGTATTCTAGATGTCAGTGGATTATATGCTGTTTTAACAATTTTATCACTGTTTAAGCCATTGTATATAGATGATTCTGGTTTAAGTGTATATTTATTTGGAAACAAATTTTTATCATCGTATTACTTGTTGTTTTTTTTGATGACATTTTATTCAGTATACAATATAAAAATTAAAAATAATTATACGTGGAGAATACGTTTTTTGTTTTTGGCGTTAATATGTCTGCTATTTACCGTTGGAGCAAAATGTTCTACTGGAGCAATTGCTACAATATTAATTATTATTAGCTTATTTGTTCCGGATAAAATAAAAAGAGTACTCAAATCTCCGTGGATAGTAATGGGTTCTATGGTAGCATCGGCATTATTTCCTACATTCATGACAGTTATTATGAACAATAGTATAGTAAGATATATTGTTGTTCAAGTGTTCCATGAATCTGTTGATTTAAATTTTAGAAATGTCATTTATAATAATCATATATTTCAGTTGATTAGTAAAAGTTTTTGGTATGGATATGGTTATAATAATACAATGATGCTTGATAAAACAAATCAAGTATTTAGTAATGCCCAAAATGCTTTATTAGAGATTATACTTAGATTTGGGTCTATTGGAGCAATAATACTTGTCATTACTGTATTATATTGCTTTTGCAAAGGTGCTAAGTCTGATTGTATAGAAGGCTATGTATGGTTAACTTATATATATATTATTATTGGGACGGTTGAAGTATCATATAGTTGGTGTTTTATACTGTCGATATTCTTGGTTAGATGGGGCAGTAAGACAAGAAATAACAGTGTTATAGAATATGATTAATGAGGGAATCTTTTTCGTACGCGATATTCTTAAGGAAGGAGAATAGTGCACTATCGTTAGGAACTAACTGGATTATGTGCAATAATAAAGAATGAAAGTTGGAATTATGAGCATGCATAGAATACCAAATTATGGATCTTTTATGCAAGCATATTCATTAAAGAAGATGATTGAAAGTTTAGATCATGAAGTATGTTTTGTTGATTATCAGGTAGAACCAAGTATCACAAAAAGAAAACGACCAGATGAATGGATAAAATGTTTTATAAAAAATAAAAAAAGGGAATGGTTTAATAGAGGAATTATAGATCAAATTCTTCATAAGGAAGAAAAAGAAAAAGATATAATGAGATCATGTAATGGTTTGCTTGAAATAGATGAAAACTATGCATTCCATTGCAAAGTGGATGTGTTAGTTATAGGCAGTGATGAGGTGTTCAATTGTACGCAGGCGGGTGAGAACGTTGGATATTCACCAGAATTATTTGGAAAAAATGCCCGAGCAAAAAAAATAATAACATATGCGGCTTCATTTGGTGATACCACTTACGACAAGCTCCAAAGATATGGGGTGACTGATGATTTGATGAAATGGGTATCTAGAATTAATAATATTTCTGTACGGGATAATAATTCAAAGGAAATCATAACATCTCTTTGTAAAAAAACACCTATAATTAATTTAGATCCTGTGCTTGTTGGAAACATTGAAAAATTAAAATGGAAAAAGCCGGATTTAGAATATGAATACATTGTCTTGTATGGATATGAGTATAGATTTTCAAAAGAAGAATGTGATAAAATATTACATTTTGCAAAATCAGAAAATTGTAAAGTAATTGCACTAGGAGAAAGACAATTTAAAAGTGATATTTTTATTAAATGTAGACCGGATGAAGTATTGGGATACTTTTCAGAAGCAAAATATATTATAACCGATACATTTCATGGAAGTATTTTTTCTATTATTAATCATAAAAAATTTGTTTCACTTATTAGAAAGGCTACTCCACAATCAAGTGGAAATAGACAAAAGTTGGGATTTTTACTCGAACAACTTTACTTACAGGAACGTTTGATAAATTCAATAGATGAGTTGTCTGAGAAGATGCATAAGAACATTGACTATGTGAATGTAGATAAAATAAGAGAGGAAGA
>ERZ780141.2125-NODE-2125-length-10379-cov-2.876501_pt1 | contig 10379 bp, 10 predicted proteins | sample MGYA00433080_ERZ780141 | MGnify/ENA primary metagenome ERZ780141 (study PRJEB29588, sample SAMEA2154047) | human gut metagenome | biome: human gut; feature: human-associated habitat; material: faeces | place: Denmark | collected 2008/2010 ... | reverse complement strand
CCGTTATAGACACCCCCGATGCGGCAGGCTTCGACCTGTCACAAGATCCCGGCGTACCCTATCTCTATGACATCTCCCTCTGCGGCGCCCAGCAGAATTTCAGCCGAAAGGAAGCAGGACGACGTCTGGGAGAGAGCAGTGACGAATACGAAGGCATGAAAATCATCGGAAACACTTTCGATTACCCCTTCGTACATGGCAAAGCCATCCAGGCAGCCGGAAATTACAGCTTCGTCTCATGCAGCGACGAGGCTGTGGAAAAGGGCATCCTCTCATTGGAGGATTATCCGATAGTGGACTATATCCTCGGACTTGAGAAAGAAGACAATTCCAGCAATCCGGCACGCAATACCTACTACAAAACATTCTCCTCGCCCATGCAGCGCATACTGACTTCCTATTGCCAGTCGGGAGGTCATCTCCTGGTCAGCGGTGCCTACGTAGGCACCGATATGGACAGCTCGCAGGGCAATAAAGAATTTATTCAGAATATCTTGAAGTACCGGCATGGCAACTCTCTGAAAACAGACGGGGACAAAATCGCTGTCCGGGGACTGGGGCATACCTTCACCCTTCCCCGCCTGCCGAATGAGCAAAGCTATCCGGTCACTTCCCCTGATTGCATCCTGCCCATGTCTCCCGCTTTTCCAGTCATGACCTATGCCATCGGCAACACACCCGCCGCCGTAGCCTATCAAGGCAGTGATTATCGCACTTTTGTCATGGGATTCCCTTTTGAAAGCATCCGGGAAGAAACATCCAGAAATGTAATTATGGCATCCATACTCCGCTTTCTCACCACAGATTACACAGATTAACACAGACAAAATAGCAATCCCTATAAATAATCTGTGAAAATCTGTGTAATCTGTAGTGAAAAAACTATCTTTGCTTCCATTAATCATTAAACATTAACCACTAAACATTAAACATCATGTACACTATACAAGCCAACCCCAGCGGAACCCGTAGTTTAGAAGTTTCTGAAGAGAATCTTGCCACCATCGAGAAATACGGCCTCTTCCGCCATCTCATCGACAGCAACGGTATTGTGGACGAAACCGTGCTCGACAAGTTGAAACTGAACATCCGCTCCCTCATCGCCTCGCAAGAGGAAGACAGCAAAGACCTGCTCGACCTCTGTATCGACGTTATCTATCACAACAACATGAAGGCCTTCGGACTACAACAGCTCATCAAGCTCTATCTGCAATGGCTTTCCCAACAAGACACCATAGAAGAAGAATAAATGAAAACCATCGACACCTGCGGACAACAGCATTACAGCCCTTTAATCCCTGCCATCAAAGCCATGTGCGAGGCCGGAAAAGGCGAGAAGCTGGAAATCATCATGGACGACGCTGCTGCCTTCAATGACATGAAAGAGTATCTTTCCGAGCAGCAGATAGGCTTCCGTGAGATTTACGACGGAGAACGGATGACATTACAGTTTTTAATGTGCAAATGAAAGAATATCGCCTTACAGACTGGCTTCCTACTACCAAGAAAGAAGTGGAACTGCGTGGTTGGGACGAATTGGATGTAATACTTTTCAGCGGTGACGCCTACGTGGATCCCCCTTCTTTTGGAGCCGCCGTCATAGGCCGCATCCTCGAAGCAGAAGGATTGCGCGTAGCCATCATCCCCCAACCCAACTGGCGCGACGACTTGCGCGACTTCAAAAAACTGGGACGTCCCCGTCTGTTCTTCGGCATCAGTCCCGGCTGTATGGATTCGATGGTCAACAAATATACTGCCAACAAACGCTTGCGCAGTGATGACGCCTATACCCCGGATGCACGTCCGGATATGCGTCCGGAGTACCCTTCCATTGTATATACCCAGATATTAAAGAAGCTATTCCCCGATGTCCCCGTCGTACTGGGCGGCATCGAGGCAAGCATGCGCCGCCTGACGCACTATGACTATTGGCAGGACCGTGTACGCCCCAGCATCCTCCTCGACAGCGGAGCCGACTCACTCATCTACGGTATGGGAGAGAAACCGGTGGTGGAACTTGCGGAAAGGCTGAAACGCCAACAGACACAGATGGACGCCCCAAGCTTCAAAAAGCTCATCGCCGATATTCCCCAAATGGTTTACCTTGACAAGGAAGTAGTGGTACAAGAAGGGGATATCACCCTCTTTTCCCATGAAGAATGTCTGAAAGATAAAAAGAAAGAAGCTGCCAACTTCCGTCATATCGAGGAGGAAAGCAACAAATATACAGCATCCCGCATCTTGCAAAAGAGCGGCAAGCTGACGGTAGTAGTCAATCCTCCCTATCCCCCTTTGACGGAAGCTGAACTCGACCGTTCTTTCGACTTGCCATACACGCGCCTGCCCCATCCCAAATACAAGGGAAAACGTATTCCGGCATACGACATGATAAAGTTCTCCGTCAACCTGCATCGCGGATGTTTCGGAGGATGTGCCTTCTGCACCATCTCCGCACACCAGGGCAAATTCATCGTAAGCCGCAGCAAGGAGAGCATTCTGAAAGAGGTGAAAGCCATCACGGAGCTGCCAGACTTCAAGGGTTATTTGAGCGATTTGGGAGGCCCGTCGGCCAATATGTACCGCATGAAAGGACTGAATCCGGATATATGTGCCAAATGCAAGAAGCCATCGTGTATTTCCCCGGTTGTTTGCAAGAATCTGAATGCCGACCATACGCCTCTGCTGGAACTATATAAAGAAGTAGATAAGATTCCGGGAATCAAAAAATCTTTCATTGGCAGTGGTGTACGTTATGATTTCCTGCTCCATCGTTATGATAATGATGCATTAAACCAGTCTGCCCACAAGTATATGGAAGAATTGATTGCCCACCATGTCTCCGGCCGGCTGAAAGTAGCTCCAGAACATACTCAAGACGAAGTACTGAAACAAATGCGAAAACCGTCATTCAAGCTCTTTGAACAGTTCAAGAAGATCTTTGACCGGGTGAACAAGCAGCACGGACTGAACCAGCAACTCATTCCGTACTTCATTTCCAGTCATCCGGGCTGTACCGAACTCGACATGGCAGAACTTGCTGTCATCACAAAAGGTCTTCATTTCCAACTGGAACAAGTACAGGACTTCACTCCTACTCCTATGACATTGGCTACCGAGATGTATTATACCGGTTATCATCCGTACACTTTAGAGAAAGTTTATACGGCACGGACTAAAGAGCAGAAGTTAGCTCAGCGCCAATTCTTCTTCTGGTACAAACCGGAATACCGGCAACAAATCATGAAGGAATTACAGAAGATGAAACGGCGTGACTTGATAGACAAACTTTTCCGTAGAAATAAATAAAAAGATATTTGAGAACGAATCAACAACAATAAAAACAAGCAACTTATGGAAATTAAAGCAAGATTCGACCATTTCAACATTAATGTGCTGGACTTACAGCGCAGTATCGCTTTTTATGAGAAAGCATTAGGATTGAAAGAGCATCACCGTAAAGAAGCTTCGGATGGTTCCTTCACCTTAGTATATATGGCAGATGACCAAGAAAATTTCCTTTTGGAACTAACTTGGCTCAGAGACCGGAAAGAAGCCTACGAATTAGGCGACAACGAAAGCCATTTATGTTTTCGGGTAGCTGGAGATTATGATGCAGTCCGTGCTTATCATAAAGAGATGGGATGTGTCTGCTTCGAGAATGAAGCCATGGGACTTTACTTTATCAACGATCCGGACGACTACTGGATTGAAGTTCTCCCAATGAAATAAAGATAGTACTAAAACAAAGAAGTCCGTTGGTTACACTCAACGACCAACGGACTTCTTTCTGGCTTCTCACTCAACCTCATCGGGCCAGGGAACCAATTTTCCAGTAGACTTAAAAGCCGGTCGCTGGGCATCTACCGAACGCAAATATGCACCAAGATCAGCAGACAATTGTTTGACTATATCCGGATGTGAAGCCGCTACGTCATGCTTCTCACTGATATCATCAGGAATATTATACAGCTCTTTCTTTCCTGTCTCATAAAAATAAATCAATTTCCAATCTCCTTGACGAATAGTACAAGTGGCCGCAATGCCCGGTCCGTGTTCACCGGCCCATATATTCGGAAAGTTCCAGTACAAACTACGCCCATCTGAAGGATCACCAGTCTGTTTCAATAACGGTACAAAGCTGATACCATCAATCGGCTGCGGTGTATGATAATCTTTAATACCGGCCATTTCCAATATTGTCGGATAATAATCTTCAATCATCAAATACTTGTCACAACGTGTTCCTGGCTTTACCACATGAGGCCAAGCCACAATCATCGGTTCACGAATTCCGCCTTCATAAGCAGAACCCTTTCCTGCCGTCAGCGGATAATTCTGGGTAAACAGAGGTTCATCCCGCCAACCAGATCCACTGGCATAACCACCATTATCACCCATAAACAGAATGATGGTATTATCAGCCTCACCGTTTTTCTCTAACCAGTCCATGATGTCACCCAAGCTCTTATCCATTCCTTCAATCAAGGAAGCATAAGCAGCTTCTTTATCCGACAAACCTTTCTGCTTATATTTCTCGAAGAATCTCATATCTTTATCAATTGGAATATGAATAGCATAATGAGACATATACAAATAGAATGGCTGATTATATGCCTTCGCCTTGTCGAGAGCCTTCAATGCCTCTTGAGTCAAGGCCTCAGTTGCAAACGTTCCTGTCTGCCAATAATGCTCCAATCCGGGTATTGCCATCAGTGACGTTGGATTACCTTTCTCATCATGGCCATAATTCTGCTCACTCAGATAAGTAGCCAATCCACCTGCTGCATGTCCGCAGATGTTGGTCTCAAAGCCGAAATGACAAGGATTTTCTCCCGGAGTATCAATTGCACCCCAATGAGCCTTTCCACAATGAATTGTATGATAACCATTTTCACGCAACAACTCAACGAATGAAGTTCCAACAAAAGTATGGTCTGTTCCTGAGACCTGCGCAATTCCATTTACATTCCAGTCCGGCAGATTCAATACATCTGTTTCACCATCCGTACTTTTATTCTTTTCCAAAGTCCAGTTTGTTACCCGATGCCGGGCAGCATTACATCCAGTCATCAAACTGCATCGTGTTGGCGAACTGATGCTACTGGCATAGGCTTGTGTAAACATCATTCCTTGGCGAGCCAACCTCTCCATATTGGGCGTTTCATACCGTTCGTTATACATCGTTTTCTGATTCCAAAATGGAAGTGACGTATCCTGCCATCCCATATCATCCACCAAGAAAAGAATAATATTCGGTTTCTTTTCTTGCCCTTGGGCCATTCCATTCACTAACGGCAGCATCGCCAACGAAAATAAAAGAGTCTTCTTCATCGTTTTATCTTTTGCATTAACTAAAGAACAAAAATAGAGAAAATATTTTCTATCTTCAAGTCCGATTTCCCCGAATGAATCAAAACACAATACAAAAAAGCTAATTACCCTTTATTTTTATCCCTAAAACGGCATTGAATAAAAAAGCTTGCATGAACAAATAAAACACTGTACCTTTGCAACCGAGTGCTTGATAAACCTCGTTAAAAACAAGATATATGCAAAGAACAACTGTTAGTGTGCCCTTTATGCTATTGGGCATTCTTTTCAATGTCTGCCTGGTCGCAGCCAATCTATTAGAAACAAAAGTTATCCAATTTGCCGGAGTAACAGCAACTGCCGGTTTGATTGTGTTTCCCGTCTCGTATATTATCAATGACTGTATAGCTGAAGTCTGGGGTTATAAAAAGGCCCGGTTGATTATATGGAGTGGATTCGCTTCTAACTTTCTGGTAATTGCTTTTGCACAAATAGCAACAGCTCTCCCGGCGGCTCCTTATTGGGAAGGAGAAGAAGCCTTCAATTTCGTATTCGGTTTAGCTCCTCGTATTGCTTTTGCCAGCTTACTGGCATTCTTAGTTGGATCATTCCTCAATGCCTATGTAATGAGCAAGATGAAGCTGGCGTCACAAGGGAAAAACTTTTCCCTGCGAGCCGTTCTTTCGACTCTGGTTGGAGAAAGTGCAGATTCACTTATTTTCTTCCCTATTGCTTTTGGTGGACTAATTCCAGGCAGCGAACTATTGATTATGATTTTGACCCAAGCTGTACTTAAATCTCTATATGAAGTCATTATTCTCCCGCTAACCATTTGTATTGTCCGTTATATTAAGAAAGTAGATGGCAGCGATGTCTACGACAAACACATTTCTTACAATATATTACATGTAAAAGACATTTAAGTTGAATTATTCGGATTACATCTCGCTTATTTCACAATTCTTATATACAAAAACCGGGACTTGCAAAACTGCAACATCCCGGTTTCCTATTTCAAACCCAATCTGAAAATTATTTCGGATTGATACGAATCATCAAATGATCTTTCGGTATTTGTTCTCCGATGTGAACATTTACTTTTTCAACTGTACCGGCTACCGGAGCAACAACACGGTTCAACATCTTCATAGCCTGATGAATTAACAAAAGCTGACCAGCTTCCACTTCATCGCCTTCTTTAACCTCCAGCTCAACAATTGTTCCCGGCAAATGAGAAATAACATCTCCCGGAAACGGCTTATGCCAAACCGGCCGGTTCTTGAATTTTTCTGTTAATGTCGTTTTATATTTACGGGCTGTAACTACAAAATCGACCAATTCCTTTTTGTTCTCTTCCATATACCGCTAATTAGAATGGAGGCAAACCATGCTTCTTGGCCGGTCTGTACTCTTCTTTCAAAATAGACAACTTCAACGCATGCAGCAACAACGAACGAGTTTCCTTCGGTTCGATTACCGAATCAATAAAGCCACGCGAAGCAGCCACATATGGATTAGCAAACTTCTCGATATATTCTTTTACTTTCTCCTGACGCATTGCTTCCTGGTCTTCTGCAGCCATAATCTCCTTGCGGAAAATAATATTAGCAGCACCTTCAGGTCCCATAACTGCAATTTCAGCACTCGGCCATGCAAACATAAAGTCAGCACCTAAGTGACGAGAATTCATGGCAATATAACCACCACCATAAGCCTTACGCAGAATAACAGTAATCTTTGGGACAGTAGCTTCAGAATAAGCATACAATACTTTCGCTCCGTGACGGATAACACCCGCATGTTCCTGATCAACACCTGGCAAGTAACCCGGCATATCCTCTAATGTGATAATAGGAATATTGAATGAATCGCAGAATCGGATAAAGCGGGCAGCTTTATCAGCACTATCACAGTCCAATACACCGGCCAATACCATCGGCTGATTAGCTACAAATCCAACTGTTTCGCCACCCATACGACCAAAACCGATCACAATGTTGGCAGCCCACATCTGCTGTACTTCCAGAAAGTCTGAATCATCAACGATACATTTGATCACATCACGCACATCATAAGGCTGTTTCGGATCTGATGGAACGATCTCTTCAATATTCAACATCGCTGTCGGCTCCTTAGCCTCAACCATCTTGGCACGTTCCTGATTATTCCAAGGAATGAAACTTACCAGACGCTTTACCTGTTCAAAGCATTCCTGTTCACTCTTGGCATAGAAGTGAGCATTACCAGTAATTTCAGCATGAACACGAGCTCCACCCAGATCTTCCATTGAAATATCTTCTCCCAAAACAGTCTTGATTACGTTCGGGCCAGTAATAAACATCTTAGAAATATTTTCAACTACAAAGACGAAGTCTGTCAGAGCCGGAGAATAAACAGCACCACCTGCACACGGTCCTAAAATCAATGATATCTGAGGAATAACACCAGAGGCAATTGTATTACGATAGAAAATCTCGCCATAACCTGCCAAAGCTCCTACTCCTTCCTGAATACGAGCTCCACCTGAGTCATTGATTCCAATAATCGGACACTTCATCTTCAAGGCATGATCCATGATCTTTGTAATCTTACGAGCATGCTGCAATCCCAATGAACCACCAGCAACAGTAAAATCCTGTGCATAAATACAAACTGGGGCACCGAAAATTGTACCTGTACCTGTCACTACGCCATCACCCGGCAGGTCTTTCTTGTCCATACCGAAATCACGACCATCATGCTTTACAAACAAGTCATACTCGTGAAAAGAATTCTTGTCCAACAAAGAAAGAATACGGTCGCGGGCAGTCATCTTACCCATAGCGATCTGCTTTTCAATAGCAGCTTCGCCTCCACCCATTTCCACAACAGCTTTCTTTTCTCTGAGGGCCTGAATGTTTTTACTTAAATCTGTCATAAAACTAATATTTATAAATTACTACGCCTTGTTCATATAGTGGTTACTATTTAAACAAGGCGCTAACTATATCTTTTTATTTCCCAACAGCCTTTGCCCGATACGAGCAACGTACTGAACCTTTAATGATATTATTCAATTTCGATTTGTTCAATTGCCGGCGGATAGCTGAAATGTTATCTATAAAAACATGACCGGCCAAATGTTCGCATTCATGCTGCACCACGCGAGCAGCAAAACCTGATACTTCTTCTTCATGTTCCTGCCAGTTTTCATCAAAATATTTGATTCGAATCCTTACAGAACGAGCCACTTTTTCATGAATGCCCGGCAAACTTAAACAACCTTCCTCCATGGAAACCGTTTCTTCGCTTTTCTCCAAAAATACCGGATTAATCATTGCACGCTTAAAGCCCTTGCATTCCGGATAATCATCTTTGAGAACGTCTGCATCAAGCACCAAGATTTGCAAAGACAAACCAATTTGAGGTCCGGCTAAACCAACCCCATCAGCATGATACATCGTCTCAAACATATTAGCTACCAACTGCTTTAAATCAGGATAATCCTGAGGAACGGCTTCAGCCTCTTTTCTTAAAACAGGCTGACCATATAAATATACGGGTAAAATCATTTTTATAACTGATATTTTTTACTTTCCAAATATGCCTGAAGAATTATAACAGCACTGATTTCATCCACCAAAGCTTTCTCCTGTCTCTTCTTCTTCTTCAATCCTCCGTCCAACATGGCCTTGTGTGCCAATACCGATGTAAAGCGTTCATCGTAATATTGAACAGGGATCTGCGGAATCGATCTTTTCAAATGAGTAACGAAAGCCTCCACATATTTCATATTTTCCGAAGGCTCATTATTCATTTGTTTAGGCTGTCCTACTACAAACAGGTCGACAGGTTCTTTCGCTACATAATCTGATAAAAACTTCACCAGTTCTCCACTCGGTACAGTAGTCAGACCATTAGCTATCATCTGCAAAGTGTCTGTCACAGCCACTCCAGACCGTTTCCTGCCGTAATCTATTGCTACAATTCTTCCCATGGCTGCAAAGATACGATATTTATAAATACAAGATTACACAAATGCAGAAAATCTGTGCATTGCTTGTCAATAAGCATTCTTCTCTCCTCGGCACATATTCAGTAATGTTACGACTATAATCTTAAGATCCAGGAAGAAAGACCAGTTTTCAATATACCAAACATCCCGCTTAACACGCCCTTCCATTTGCTCCAATGTTTTGGTTTCGCCCCGATAGCCCGTCACCTGTGCCCAACCGGTTACACCGGGCTTAACCAAATGACGTACCATATATTTGTCAATCAAAGCCGAATATTGTTCTGTATGTTTTAACATATGCGGACGAGGACCTACCACCGACATATCGCCTTTCAAGACATTGATAAATTGAGGAAACTCATCCAAATTCGTCCTTCGTAAAAAATCTCCAATCTTCGTTTTTCTCGGATCATCTTTCACGGCCTGCATCGTATCTGCCTCAGCATTCACACGCATCGTCCGGAATTTATAGCATTCAAAATCCCGACCATATAAGCCAGTACGCTTTTGTTTAAAGAAAATGGGGCCCGGAGAACTCCGCTTAATCAAGAAGCCAATAACGACATATAGAATAGGGAAAATCGTACAAAGAATACATAATGAAAAGACAATATCAAATGCCCGCTTCAAAGCCCGGTTATAAAAAGCCTGTAATGGCTCACGACGCAATGTCAAAAGCGGAATTGATTCCAGGATTTCCATCACCATACTCTTCTTGATATTCCTGTATATCTCAGGAACCATATAGAAACGAATCATATTCTTTTCCGAGAAATTAAGCAAACGGAGAATTTTCTCATCATTTGTTCCCGGCAACGTACAATAGATCTCATCAATATCCTTTTCTACAGCATATTTTTCCACCTGATCAGTTGTTCCTAAATAGTTCGGCAAAATATCTTTAAGTGCCAGATTGTCGTCAAAGAACCCCAAGATATTAAAACCAGATGAGATATCATCCTTCATGACACGATACAGTTCCATACCGTTCTTTCCGGCACCCACAATAATTACTTTCTTGAAATTATATCCTTTTCGGCGGTAAAACTTCAGCAGCATCCTGACACAGACACGC
>ERZ780141.2119-NODE-2119-length-10399-cov-1.970998_pt1 | contig 10399 bp, 7 predicted proteins | sample MGYA00433080_ERZ780141 | MGnify/ENA primary metagenome ERZ780141 (study PRJEB29588, sample SAMEA2154047) | human gut metagenome | biome: human gut; feature: human-associated habitat; material: faeces | place: Denmark | collected 2008/2010 ... | reverse complement strand
GGTTGCGGTTTCGGATATTACAGTCTATCGGCAATTTTACTGAACGAGCTTGCAGGAGCCGACATCGGTACTATCGCTCTTATTTGTAATCTGAGCAGAGAGCTTTTGACACTTCTTACAATTCCGCTACTTGCCCGTTATTGCGGGAAATTAGCCCCGATTACAGCCGCAGGAGCAACCTCCATCGACACGACTCTACCTCTCATCAGCGCCACCCTCGGAGAAAAGTACGTCATCTTCGCCATCTTTCACGGCATCATCGTCGATATTTCAGTTCCCGTCCTCATCTGGCTATTATACCTGTGATTGCCCCCGACATACAGAACCACACGGGTATCTGTCAAAACGACCAAAACGGTGCAAAAATCAATCGAATATACCCTCTATGCTCTCCACGGGAGCTGTAACGGATTCTTCGATATATGACCTTCCGCTACAAGGATCGGAATACTCCTCAGGAATCTCGAAGTCGCTATCTTGTGAATAACCCAGACTTTGATCCCCATAAACTTTCTGCATATAAAGACCATAAATAGGCAATGCCATACTGGCTCCCTGCCCATCGGCCATACCATCGAAGTGAATCGAGCGATCCTCGCCTCCTACCCATACACCGGAAACTAAATCGGGAGTAAATCCCATAAACCAACCGTCCGAATTATTATTGGTCGTCCCTGTTTTACCTCCCATAGGAGCAGCAATACCATAACGGAAACGAACACGACCGCCCGTTCCGTGATCTATCACATCTTTCAACATCGGCAAAATGCGATAATAAGCCTGTTCACTGAAAACCTCGGTCATCGAAGGCGTGAACTCGGCTATTACATTCCCTAAATTATCCTCTATACGAGTCACATACAAAGGGTCTACACGCACGCCTTTGTTCGAAAAGGCTGTATAAGCCGTCACCATTTCCTCGACCGAGACCTCGACCGGACCTAAACAAAGAGAGATGACTTCATCTATCTTATTTTTAATCCCGAACGAATGCATCAACCTCGCCAATGACGAGGGCGACAACTTATCCATCAATCGAGCAGAAATCCAGTTATTCGAATTTGCCAACCCCCAACGCAAAGAAACCATCTCGCCCACACGCGCTTTCGACGAATTCCGAGGAGACCAGGGCTTCCCGTCTTCTGTAATCAATGTAGGCTGTTCATTTAAAAACATATCGCAAGGAGTGAATCCCTCCTCCATCGCTAACGTATATAAGAACGGTTTCACGGTCGATCCTATCTGGCGCCGTCCCACCGAAGCCATATCATATTGAAAATGCGTAAAATCAGGACCGCCCACATAAGCCTTCACATGACCTGTATTCGGATCCATAGACATAAATCCCGCCCTAAGGAAGAATTTATAATATTTCAAAGAATCCATCGGAGTCATAATGGTATCCTTCTCTCCCTCGTAAGAAAATACAGACATTTCGTATTTAGTATTAAACGCTTTCTTTATTTCCGCTTCCGAGCATCCGGCTTCTTTCATAATACGATAACGATCAGTCTGTTTCATAGCCCTGGTCATGATGGTATTCACCTCCTCCTCTGTCAACTGATTAGTAAACGGAGCTGTTTTCTTTTTCCGTTTTTCCTTGAAGAAACGAGGTTGCAAGTATTGCGCCACATGTTCATAAACAGCCTCTTCCGCATATTTCTGCATGCGTGAATCAATAGTGGTATAGATCTTAAGACCGTCTGTATAAATATTGTAGTTGGTACCGTCTTTCTTCTTGTTTTTAGCACACCACCCGAAAAGCGGATTCGTTTTCCATGCCAATGAATCTTCATAATATTTCTGCATCTGCCATCCGCGATAATCACTTTTCTTCGGCTCCTTGGCTGTCATTACTCCACGCAGATATTCACGGAAGTAAGTTGCCAAACCTTCTTTATGATCCACACGACGATATTTTAAGACGAGAGGCAACGCCTTTAATGAATCAGTTTCCGCATCAGTCAGGTATCCCGCCTTCCGCATCTGGGCAAGCACCACATTACGCCGTCCACGTGAACGTTCATTAAAACGTTTCGGATTATAAAGAGACGGATTCTTACACATACCAACCAAAGTAGCCGCTTCCTCAATGCTCAAATCTTTCGGTTCTTTCGAGAAGTAAGTATTGGCAGCTGTTTTGATACCTACTGCATTATTCAAGAAATCGAACTTATTAAGATACATAGTCAGAATCTCTTCCTTTGTATAATAGCGTTCCAACTGAACAGCTATTACCCATTCAATGGGCTTCTGCAACAGACGTTCCATCACATTATCTGCCGTAGGTGAATAGAATTGTTTTGCCAACTGCTGGGTTATGGTACTACCCCCACCGGCATTCTTCTGCATCATCACTCCCCGTTTCACCAAAGCACGGACAAACGCACGGGCATCAATGCCGGAATGTTCTGCAAAACGTTCATCTTCGGTAGCAATCAGCGCACGAATCAGATTCGATGAAAGCTGGTCATAACCTACAAAAACACGATTCTCCTTACTAAGTGACCAAGTACCCAGCATCTTGCCGTCATCGGATATAATCTCGGTTGCAAACTTTAAATTCGGATTTTCCAATTCCTCAATAGGCGGTACATATCCAATCCATCCTTTCGCTATTGCGGTGAATATAAGCGCTATAACTAACAGTACGCCGACTACAAGAGCCCAAAGCACGTATATAAATTTCTTCCTCATGACATTTTCTAGTAATTAACGGTACAAAAGTAAGGAAAAACTTTGAGATAGAATGTGTTTCTAACAAAGTTCAACGAAATATCTTTTAATTCTTCGCTCATTTATTTTTTTTTCATACCTTTACACTCCGTATAAATTGTAATTATAAATACAAGCCAATATGGAAAATAGAAGTTTAGTTACTATTGCCGAACACTCGAAAGAGAAAATCCTCTACCTTTTGGAGATGGCAAAAGAGTTTGAAAAGAAGCCTAACCGTAAAATCTTGGACGGCAAAGTTGTTGCCACCCTTTTCTTTGAGCCCTCCACCCGTACACGACTCAGTTTTGAAACCGCAGCAAACAGACTGGGAGCCCGCGTTATCGGATTTACCGATCCCAAAGTAACCAGTTCTTCAAAAGGAGAAACATTGAAAGATACCATCATGATGGTAAGCAATTACGCTGACATCATCGTAATGCGCCATTTTCTGGAAGGTGCCGCAAGATATGCCAGCGAAGTCGCCCCGGTGCCCATTGTCAATGCCGGAGACGGAGCCAACCAGCATCCTTCACAAACCATGCTAGACCTCTACTCCATATACAAAACACAGGGAACGCTTGAAAATTTAAACATCTATCTAGTAGGCGACTTGAAATACGGACGAACTGTTCATTCTTTGCTGATGGCTATGCGTCATTTCAACCCCACTTTCCATTTCATCGCTCCGGAAGAGTTGAAAATGCCTGAAGAATATAAAATCTACTGCAAGGAGCACCATATTAAATACAAAGAGTACACAGACTTTAACGAAGAAACCATTGCTGACGCCGACATTCTTTACATGACCCGTGTACAACGCGAACGTTTCACCGACCTGATGGAATATGAACGTGTGAAAGATGTATATATATTAAGGAATAAGATGCTGGAGCATACCCGCCCCAATCTGCGTATCCTGCACCCTCTGCCCCGCGTCAACGAAATAGCTTACGATGTGGATGAGAATCCGAAAGCTTACTATTTCCAGCAGGCACAAAACGGACTTTATGCGCGCCAGGCCATCCTTTGTGATGTATTGGGCATAACCTTGAACGATGTTATAGAAGATGCAAAAAAGTAAAAACAAAAATGAAGATGAGCGATAATAAACAAGCATTGCAGGTAGCCGCTTTGAAAAACGGCACTGTTATAGACCATATACCTTCCGATAAATTGTTTACTGTAGTCGCCCTATTGGGCTTGCAGGATTCTGACTCTAACATAACCATCGGAAACAACTTCGAGAGCAAAAAATTAGGTAAAAAAGGAATTATAAAAGTGGCCGACCGCTTTTTTACTGATGAGGAAATAAGCCGCCTTTCCGTAGTAGCCCCGAATGTAAAACTGAACATTATCCGTGACTATGAGGTGGTAGAGAAGAAACAAGTCCTGATGCCTGAGGAATTACGTGGCATCGTAAAGTGCGCCAATCCCAAATGTATCACCAACAATGAGCCAATGACCACCCTGTTTCATGTAATTGACAAAGAACATGGAATCTTGAAATGTCATTACTGCGAAAAGGAACAAAGTAAAGAAGGTATCAAACTACTGTAATGAATATGAAACAAGACTGGAAACCGGGAACTATGATTTACCCTCTTCCGGCCCTACTGGTAAGTTGCGGAAGTACGGAAGAAGAATATAACATTATCACAGTGGCATGGGCAGGTACTATTTGTACCAACCCCGCCATGTGTTATATATCCGTGCGTCCGGAACGCCATTCCTACCCCATTCTAAAACGGAATATGGAATTCGTCATCAACCTTACTACCAAAAGCATGGCATTCGCTACCGACTGGTGCGGAGTGCGTTCGGGCAAAGATTATAATAAATTTGAAGAAATGAAGCTGACCCCGGGAAAAGCAAAAATAGTCAGTGCTCCCATCATCGAAGAATCCCCGCTCTGTATAGAATGCAGAGTAAAGGAAATCATCTCACTAGGATCTCATGATATGTTCATAGCCGATGTGGTAAATGTAAAAGCCGACGATAAATACCTGAATGCGGAAACAGGAAAATTCGAATTATCCGAAGCTAACCCGTTAGTCTATGTTCATGGCGGATATTTTGAACTAGGACCGAAAATCGGGAAGTTTGGCTGGTCTGTAGAAAAGAACAGATCACAGACCAAGGAAAAATCCTAAAAATATCTCATGAAGAAACTCCTTTTATTAATCGCTTTATTACTTCCTGCCCTGTTCGTTACAGCACAAGGAATAAAGAATGGTCTGAAAGAGGAACCTAAGATCAATGTGGGAATAAAAGGAGGTTTCAACTCTTCCATGTATTTTACCAGTCGGTTAGAACTAGATGGAGAACGAATGGAAGATGTACAAAATAATTATAAAGTAGGCTATTTTGCCGCCATGTTTTTTCGGGTGCACATGAAAAGGCATTTCATCCAACCCGAAATTATGTATAATATTTATAAAGGTGAAATAGCTTTCAATAAAAATCAAAATAAAGAAAACACCCTTCCCGAGCTTGCTAAACTGAACAGCACGATTCACTCTTTGGAGCTACCTATATTATATGGTTATAGTTTTGTAAAAAGCAGGCCTTACGGCATGGCACTTTTTATTGGTCCCAAACTGGAATATGTATGGAAACATAAGACTTCCGAAGAGTTTGAAGGATTTGGATATTCTGGTATAAAAGAAGAATTACACCCCATTAATATAAGTTCTGTTATCGGATTAGGAGTAAATATTGCTAATATATTCTTTGATTTCCGGTATGAAATCGGACTCACCAATATCTCTAAATCAATCATTTATGAAAAAGACACAGATGGAATAATGTCCCAAGAAAAAGGTATCTTCATTAACCGACACCGCAATGTGCTAAGCTTCTCGCTAGGAGTTATTTTCTAAAGTAGGAAGCTTCCTCTAAGTAGATATCATAATGCCACATTTATATCCTTTTCTTTCCTCAAAACGCCCTTATCTTCAACTCTTTCAGCAGCTTCAGACCTTACTACACGACAAAAAGAAAGTCATATATCTTTTTTCCGTAACCTCACCAAATATTTTCCTCTAAATAATTTCCTTATATTCTAAAATTACTTAACTTTGTGAACTCAGAATCGAATATCGCACATAAACTTATTATAAAAAGAAATGAAAAGAGACGATTTGATTTTCGACATTATCGAAAAAGAGCATCAACGCCAGCTCAAAGGTATCGAGCTGATCGCATCCGAAAACTTTGTTAGTGACCAAGTAATGCAAGCCATGGGTTCTTGCCTTACCAACAAGTATGCCGAAGGTTATCCGGGCAGTGCTGCGTTTTCCGATCCGGAATTCGGCGAGCTGAAAGCGTATCTCACGGCAAAACTGCTGGCAAATCCGTATATGAGCGAGAGCGAATATAAATATCATTATCGGGATTTTCTCGAAGGTTATTACGGCGAAGCGGCGGAATATATAGAAAAATACCACGAACACACCAAAAAAATGATAAAAAAGAACGAACAGGAAAACGGTCATTACGCCAGTATATTCTCGGCGGACGAGAATTTCCTTTTCGAGTTCGACAGAGGGACGCGCAGTTACGATTTAACGGATATCGATTACGTTAATTCTCTTTGGGAAAACGCAATGGAAGCCACTTACGGCAAGACGCTCGACCACGTTAAAAAGTCGCGTATACATTGGGTATATATCGAACTTTATAACACGATGGACAACAGAGTTCTTTACGGGGACGAAAATATAAGAGAAGAACTTTACGCAAGAAACGAAGAGCTTTATCGGGATATGGTAAAATACAAAACGATAAAGAAGTTCAGCAACGCGTACGTTTTGCAGGAAATCAAAGATTTTACTTTATCGCCGAAAAAAGCGAAATGGTTAAGACCGTAAAAACTGCTGTCCGGAGATATTGTATAAGGTATAACAAAAATGAAACGTAAGAACAATTCGGTGAAAGATGAAAATATAATCGCTTTGCGGAAAGCAAGAACGAAAGAACTTCTTTGCATTTGGTCGTTTCTTATAATTCCGCTTATAAATCTTTGTATTTTCTGGGTTTACGGAACGATACAATCTTTTCCGATAGCCTTTGAACACAAATTTACGAACGGAAAAACGACCTATGATTTTTCAAACTTCCGGTATATCATAAAAACCTTATCGGAGCCGGACGGCGTTTTCGGTCAGGCTATCGTAAACACGCTTATATACTGGTTGGTGGGGTTTTGCGTAATGATGCCGCTTGGGTTATTGATGGCGTTTTTCCTTTATAAAAAGATACTCGGATTTAAGTTTTTCAGATTTATATTCTTTTTTCCGTCTATCATATCGAGCGTTATAATAGCGGCGTTTTTCAAATACATTTTCGGTCCGGGCGGACAAATTCCTTACATTTGGGAAAAGTTGTTCGGCGTAAAAGACGTTTTGTTTTTTGCAAACGCATCTTATGCGTTCAAGACATTATTGTTTTATAACTTTTACATCGGGCTTACGAGCCAGTTATTGTACTGGCTCGCCGCATACGTCAGGATTCCCGAAGAGATAGTGGAAGCGGGTAAGTTAGACGGGCTTTCGGTGTTGAAAGAGTTCAGATATATAGCGTTTCCGTTGACGTGGCCATTCTTTGCAACCATGATGCTATTAAATTTTACGGGCATACTCGACGCGGGCGGACCGGCATTATTATTGACGGGCGGAGCGTACGGTACGTACGATTTGCCTTTTTACTTATACAAATATACCGTTTCGGGTACTTTGAACGATCAGGGAATAGCCGGCGCAGTCGGGCTTTTAAAAGGTCTTATCGTTTTACCAATCGCGCTTATAATAAATAAGTTCGTCGGTAAGATCGAATCTGTGGAATATTGAGATTGATGGATTATGAAACGTAAAACATTTTTAAAAAGAACAAAAATAAGCAGAGGTTCTTCGGAAAGGGTAGTGTTTACGATAGTTTTCATTTTCTTTGCCGTTCATGCGTTTTTGCTTATATACCCTATCGTCTGGGGATTGCTTTCGAGTCTGAAAGATATAGACGGATATTTCGACAACAGATTCGGGTTGCCCGCGTTTCCGTGGAAATTTAAAAATTACCCCGACGCGGTAAAACAGATAACCGACGGAGGACTGTCGTTTTTGGGTATGACCTGGAACAGTCTGTGGTTTGCTGCCGGCAGCGCGATAATTAACATGGAGTTTGTTTCCGCATATGCCTACGTTCTCAATAAATATAAGTTCAGGGGCAGAAATTTTCTTTACGGACTGTGTTTGTTTATAATGGCAGTGCCGCTCGGCGCATCGTTCGTATCTACGTACAGAATATATTACAGATTGCATCTTGCAAATTCTTACGCGATATTATTTACGGCAACTTCGGTTTACGGTATGAACCTTATGTTGTTCCACTCGTATTATTCCAACATTTCAAACAGTTATAAAGAGGCGGCGCAGATAGACGGAGCAAATTTTTATCAGACGTATTTCAGAATTATGCGTCCGCAAGTCTTACCGCTTGCGCTTACGCTCGGTATTATGCAGTTTATCGCGCGTTGGAACGACTATATGTCGCCGTTGTTGTACTTACCTAAAATGCCTACGCTTGCAACGGGATTGTACAGATATCAGTCGCGCGTCGAAAAAAACGGGAACTATCCCGTATTGTTTGCGGGGTTATTTATATCCATTATCCCCATACTGCTGATTTTTTTAAAGTTCAGCGACAAAATGATGGCAAACATCAATGCCGGCGGATTAAAAGGGTAATTCCGTTATAAATAAACTTAATAAACAGGAGACGAAAAGAATGAATAAGTTTAAAAAGATTTTAGCATCGGTACTCGGCTGCGCTATGTTGTTTTCTGCGGGTGCTTGCAGCGGACATTACGAAGGCGAAATCGTAGACGACGCAAACGACGTGTTGTCGGGCACGTTGAACATCAGGCTGTTTGAAGCGGGTTACGGAACGGCGTGGCTCGATAACGTAGCGCAGGCGTTTAACGAAAGGTATCCCGACGTAAAAATAAAGATATATCCTTCGACGGAACGTTTGCAAATCTTGGGAGAAGTAACGGACAAAACGGACAAGTACGATATAATCATGCACGAATCGGAACTTGAAGATTATATCGATTGTTTGGAACCGATAGACGACGTTTACGCTTATAAGAACAAAGGCGAAGACCAAACCGTTGGCGAAAAACTTATACCTATTTATCTCGACTTCTTAAAAAAGAACGGGCATTATTACAGATTGCCGTCCTATGTAGGCGTTTACGGGCTGGTTTACAACGCCGATTACATTTACGACGACGAAATACCCGTCACGACAGATGAGCTTCTTGCGACATGTCACAATTTGAAATCGTCTATAAAGCCGATTATCTTCTCGGGTGAATCGGGAACAGAATACTGGAACTTTATTTATTGCACCTGGTTTGCTCAATATGAAGGCAGAGAAGCGTATACCGCGGCTTTACACGGTCAGGCGATAGACGAAAACGGCGAATATAAGTTCGATCCCGCTACTGCTTATTTAGACGGCGGACTTAAAGCGATGCAGGTTTGCGAAGATTTATTATGGTATGATAACGGGTATATAAAATCCGATTCGACGGGGTTACAGTTTATCGTTGCTCAACGCGAATTTTTAAAGGGGCAAGCGGCGATAATGTACAACGGTTCCTGGATGTTCAACGAAATGCAGTTGCAATTCCCGAACGGAACGGATTCCGATTTCAAGATGATGAAAGTTCCCGTTATCAGCGCGATAAGAGAAAAATGTCCGACGATAAGCGATGATAAGGAACTTGCCGCGCTCGTTCGCGCGATAGACGGCGGAGCGACTTCTTGTTCGGGTGAAGGATACGACGTGAGCGAAGAAGACTTCGCGTGCGTTAAGAAAGCGAGAAACTTTTATTATGCCGGAGCGGAATCGGCGTCTGCGGTTATTCCCGTAAGGGCAAGAAACAAGACGATTGCTAAAAGATTCCTTGAAGTTATGTATTCCGAAGAAAGCATTATGCGTCATGCGGAAGCGAAAGCGGGCAACGTTTTGCCGGTAAAGAGTTCGGAGTTTAAACGCGATTTAAAGACGGACGACGTTTTTGAAAACGGCGTACGATATTTTGTTCAACAACGACGTGTTCTTTAATCATCCTTTGATTGCCGTTACGCCTTATTGTACGGACGCCAAGGCGAATATGATAGAAAAGCAGTTCGGTTCTCAGGCGGCGGCGGACAGAAAACGCGCAGCCGATTCGTTTGAAGCGAAGAAACAACTTTGGACGAGAAACGATAACGATAAATTCTGGACGGAACTGATGAATAAAGGTCTTATAAAAGAAAGGCCTTAACATAAAATAAAAAAATAAAAATAAAAAGGGGAACGATATGAAAAAAATTCTTTTATTGTTGTTAGCAGTTTTTTGCATAGGGTTATGCGCTGTCGGTTGCGACGGAACAGGCAATTCGGGCAGTCAGGAAACCGAAGCGTTACAGGGCTTATCGCTTAATGCGAAAGGCGTTCTTTCGTGGGAATCGGTAAAGGACGCGCAGGAGTATAAAGTTACGATTGCCGATACCACCAAGTCCGTAACCGAAAACAAGTTCGACTTGCTCGGCGAAGTAAAGGAAGCGGGCGAATATACCGTTACGGTAAAAGCGTACGTCGGCTCGGTGGAGAAAAAGAACGGCGAATTTGCTTT
>ERZ780141.2110-NODE-2110-length-10424-cov-2.145530_pt1 | contig 10424 bp, 11 predicted proteins | sample MGYA00433080_ERZ780141 | MGnify/ENA primary metagenome ERZ780141 (study PRJEB29588, sample SAMEA2154047) | human gut metagenome | biome: human gut; feature: human-associated habitat; material: faeces | place: Denmark | collected 2008/2010 ... | reverse complement strand
CGAGGCTCGAACTCGCGACCTCATGCGTGACAGGCATGCGCTCTAACCAGACTGAGCTACGCTCCCATATTCAATTATCATTTCTTAACACAAGCACGTACAATACTCTGTCCGCTCCCGTATCAAGCTGTGTTTATAATATAACCTGCTAAAAAAAAAATTGCAAGCATATTTTTCAAAAAATTTACCCCGGTGGAGAATATCGATTATAAACACACAGGTAATAGTTATTATATTGTCAATTTGGTTTAATATAATCATTAAATCTTTTTCATACTTCCAGCTATTCTTAATTCCAAGCCTCTTTTGAGGCTTTTTCTTTTTTTTATGCTAAAATTGATTTAAATAAGGAGCATAATATGCTTGAAAATTGGAAATTACCTCTTTTAATGACTGTACTTGCCGGATTTGCAACTGTAATTGGCGGGTTTATAACTTTTCTTGTTAATAAAAATAATTTGAAAATCCTTTCGCTCGGACTTGGTTTTTCAGCTGGAGTTATGATTTTTGTGTCGTTTACTGAAATACTATCAACTGCAGAAGGGCTTTTAAAAACATACTATCCCGTAAGTTATCACTGGATTATGTTCTGGGGATTTATTGCAGGAGTCATAATATCAAAACTTATCGACACTTTTATACCTGATCACGTAGAAGAAGATTTATTGAATGAAAAATCCGAAACCTGCCAAAAAACACATAGAATAAAAAGAGCAGGTTTACTCACTGCAATCGCCATTGCTGTACATAATTTTCCAGAAGGTTTAGGTACATTTCTGGTTTCTTCTCAGGATATTACAATTGGAATTTCTGTAGCGCTTGCTATTGCACTGCATAATATTCCGGAAGGTATTGCTGTAGCTTTGCCTATTTATCACGCAACAGGCAAAAAACGCATGGCTATATGGTACTCTTTCTGGACCGGAATGACAGAACCTATTGGAGCTCTCATTGGACTTGCACTGCTGCACTGGTTTCTGCCGCAAGTATTTGTCGGCTTCTTCATGGCTGCAGTTGTCGGAATCATGATTTATATATCTTTTGATACCCTTCTTCCACTATCACACGAATACGGTGACTGGCATTACGCTATTACAGGTATAATGTCCGGGGTAATTGTTATTTGGGCAAGTTTGCTGCTACTTAACGGATACTAGTTTTTAATGTATAATTTTATCAAAGAAGAAAGGAAACTTTTTATGACAAATTTATCACCATTACAAATCGAAAGATTAAAATACCAGCCAAAGCTTCCTGCTTCACTGGCAAATGGTATTAATCATCTTATTTCTCAAGAAGGCTCTGCAACTCAGTCAGTTGCAAATCAAGAAGAAATTAAAGCTTTATTCAAGAACACTTACGGCAAACCAACCGTAACATTCCAAACTTCTACAGAATCTGTAGCCAGTGAAGTTAGAAATGTTGGTGTTATCCTTTCAGGGGGCCAAGCTCCTGGCGGACATAACGTTATTGCCGGTTTATATGATGCTTTAAAACAAGCTAACTCTAAAAATAATCTTTACGGCTTCTTAGGCGGCCCTAGCGGTATTATTGAAGGCAAATACGTTGAATTCAATGATGAGTTTATTAACGATTATAGAAACACCGGCGGCTTTGATATCATCGGTTCCGGCAGAACCAAACTGGAATATGTTTTGAGTAAACCCATTGGTGAACAACTCATAAGCCCTCTCATCATCAAGCTTGTCATTGATGATCTCAAGGAACTCGGTATTATCCCCATATTCCTTAACTACCAAGTCCCTGGTACTCTGCAATTTGGTAAGTTCTTTGATTCCTAGGCAATCGTTTTTTAGCAATCCGATCTCGTCAATCGAATAACCATCTATCTCAGACACGAGAATATCATCAATCTTCTTAATTGGTAGGTAATCAAAACACTCCATAACCTTCCCATCCTTATGTTCCGGCGTGATAATAATCGCGGAAGCATGTATGGAAGAGGACCTGGGTTGCCCCATGAGAGTCCTAATGTCCTCTATGACAAAAGGATATTTCTGTATGAACTCCTTCAATCTCCTTTTTTGGAAAGCGTATTTAAAGAAATTGGCGAATCCCATCGAATCGTCGTCAATGATTGATGTCACGTAATTCACCTCGTTTACGGGAACCCCATGCACCCTGGCGACATCCTTCAATACCGCCTTCAGCTTCATGGTGGTAAAGGTACCGGCACTGAATACGCGCTGCAACCCGTTCTTGTTATATCGCCTTTCCAGGTATTCCTTTACCTCTTGCCTTCGATCTGACTGGAAATCAATATCAACATCAGGCAGGGAGCCTGATTCTCCTTGCAAATACCCCTGACTTACAAGGCAATCAGACACCCTGATCTTTTTATCAAGATGATATTGTTTCACCGATTTTACTATCATCGCCTATCTCCTCCAAAATGATTTTATTAAATATCCTTTTGAACCTCTCAAACTTCACCTTACAAGACTTACCTGTTGTTATGTTATAGATTTTCACAGTAGTATCCTTATTCAGGTTTCCGGTCATTACCTCAAACATGATAAGGCTACCTATTTGCAAGTCCTTAAAAAACCGGCTATAAAACCTCGCCTTTATTAAAGAGATCTTTAGGATTCCACTCCTTAACGGTATTATCCTCATATTTCAGATCACGATTTGGGTTATCGAAAACAAACCCCTTATAGTTACTGACAATAAACTTAAAATTACGTAGAAGTCGAACTAACGTGTTGTGTTTTACCAACGTGTTCCTTCCGGTAGTCATGTTATACACAAATAACTCAGGTTGCAATAGCTTCTCGTTATTCCCGTTTCTCTCAATCTCGAGCATTTGATAGTCGATCCTGATGACATCGCCAACCTTCATTCCCCTCCAAAAGTAGGATTGTATCCTGGGAGGCTTTACGATCTCCGTCACTTTCAAATATCCAGACGATAAGATTATGCCACTCATTATTAGTCTTCTTCTGTTTCGGGTAGACGTGACTCTTCCCGCTTGTTCCTAAAAAATCTCACAATCTTCCTGTCAACCTTAACCTGTCTCTTGCTGAACATAGAAATCAAATGCAAATTCTCAAGGGTCCTGCATCTGGATAGGGCGACATATATTTGTCCAGGCGCAAATGACCTTGATATGTCAAGAATAACCTTATCAAAGGTCAACCCCTGGCTCTTATGTACCGTGATCGCCCAAGCCAAACGAATAGGGAATTGCGTGTACGTTCCTACTGATTCCCTCTTAATCTTACCGGATTCCTTGTCAACGTCAAACTTAAAGTTATCCCATGTGTATTTCTTGATCTTTACAATATTACCGTTATCCAGCTCAACCAAGACCTCCACATCCTCGGGTGTTGAGCTATCAATATCCCTGATAATGCCTATTGACCCATTACAATAATGACCGTCTGGGGAATTTACGACGGGCATAACCTGAGCGCCTTTCTTCAATTGCAAGGAAATATCACAGGGAACATTAGATTCCTTGAAATCATCCTTTATGACTCCCTTAAACTCAATAAGGTCACCTTCTATTTCCCCTAATTTAGCGTCATTTATGGCCTGTACCTTCTTGTTATGTGTACTTACCGTAATGACGTTATCCTCTCTAGCGACAAATGCCGGGTCATAATGCTCTCTCAGGATCTCATAACTCTCATCAGATACGCTACCCCTACGTATCTCATTAAGTATCTGAACAAAAACCGGATCAGATTGCCGATAGACGTGATCGAACTCAACCATCTGAAACCCTTTCATGGATAACGCGATCGAATCAAAGAAATAATAAGACTTATAATACTTGTCAAGTATCACCTCCTCTTCCGATTTGACCACTGGGGCTAACTGATACAGATCTCCAATCATGACCAACTGGACCCCTCCAAACGGCTTGTTACTGCAATGGCGATGCAAACATAACACATCGTTCACCGCATCAAGCAGATCCGCCCTAACCATAGAGATCTCATCAATAACCAGTACCTCCATCTTGTTTATCGTCTCAATCTTATCAGGTCTTAACGAATAATCATCAAGACCAGGGTAAGTTGTTGATCCAACGATATTAGGAATAAACGGCCCAAACGGAATCCCGAATTGCGAATGTATCGTGGTACCTCCAGCATTGATGGCCGCAATACCGGTTGGAGCTACAACTACCATATTCTTATGACAATTCTCTATCAGGTAACGCAAGAATGTTGTTTTACCGGTACCGGCCTTACCTGTCACAAATACGTTCTCATCAGTGTTATTTATAATATCGTAAGCCTCTTTCATTCTTACGTTGCTATCTAAATCAATCACGATATTTTTCTTTTAATGTCCATAGTAAATCTCTATTATCAAACAATATATCATCGCCAGACATCAACTCATCAGCATACACGACAAGACTCTCATCTCCTCGTTTAATCATGAACTGGGCATCTTTATCAAATACCATTTTCCCATCTCCAAGATCAACCTCTACGATATTGTCGGACATCAAGTCATCAGCAATAACAGAAACCTCAGCCTCATACAATCCAGAACGGTCAGGCAAAAGGAATCTCTCAAAAATCAAGTCGTACTTTATAGGGTCTAGCTTGGTTATTCCCATCAGATATAATAACAAACATCCTCCTCCAGAACCACGGGCAATACCGGTCATTATGCCCTGCTGATTTGCCCAATTGACCGTATCGTACTGGACCAAGAAATAATCTATGTTATTTGTTGACTCAATGACATACTTCTCTTTCTCCATGCGTTCCCGATATTTAGCCTCTTGACCTTTTGGGACTAGCCGCTTAAAACCTTCCTCAAGGATAGCGTTGAACATATTCCGGCGATCACCATACCTCTCCTTCTCCTCCTCGGTCATGTCGTATTCCGGCATAAAATTTCTGGAGGTCTCATAATAAGCGTTCACGTCACTGGAGATCTCAACAGTGGCCTTGCAAGCGTCCAAGAACTCTCCCATAACATCCCAGTCATCCGAGAATAAGGAAGAAAAGCTCTCATACAATTCATCCATATCCTTAAAATATTGCTGGTCAGACTGATTATGTGCCGCCCCGCAAGCGATCTTATTAAGGATAATCTTATTGTTAGCGTCCGAATCATCCAGGTAATAGTTGTCGCAAATCAAGGCTGGGAACACGCATGAGTCTTTAGGAGAATTGTGGTAAAACTCCTTGAGAGCGTCAAGATACATTCGGTCTATTCGATCGGCCTTAAATTCGCTTATATCAACCTGGTAATATACTTTCCCGCAAACCTTACCGATTTCATTAACCACATCATTGTTCCTGTTTAACCAGTATGATGATAATGTACCAAACACCAAGATGTTACCATTAATATAAGAAACTAGTTGCTTGATAGTTACCTTATGGTCGTCAGAATCGACATTGATCAGCTTTTGTAACCTTAACAGGTTGGACAAGCCCTCATTGTTCTTGCAATATACCTTTACCTCAAACTCATCCTCACCATCAACAACATCAAGGGTATAGCCAATTACGTACTTCATCCCTGCCGATTTACATTCCTTCTGTAACTGGAGAGTAGCGGCCATCGTGTTCTTATCGCACAGGAGGTTCAACATGAATTCTGAAATGCTTGGCCTTAGCTATCCACTCTGAGAATTTGAATGAACCGTTAAGTAACTCATAAGGGGTATGTATCCCCAGGTTCACGAACCGAACAGAATCAAGCTCTTTGTTTCTCAAGCCTTCCCTTTCACCCACATACTTCAGGATTTTAAGGTCAAACCCCTTATTAAGGTCAAACCAATACCAGTTCTTACCAAACAAGAAGGTAACTTTTTCGATGCCGTCAGATATTAATGAATCCTGATCGCACATTAAGTTAAACACGATCTCGCCAGTTTTCTTAACCTTCCTGAAAATGGAATTTACCCCGCTCAAATCGTTGATATACAGCTTTCCAAAACCCTCTATGTCAACGATATCATCATCAATAAACCTGTGACGTATCTTATTATGAATCAACCACATATCCAGATTTTCACGCAAAGTCTGAACGACTTTTTGCTCACCAATTACTGGAGTGGTGGCAAGATTATCGCTCATATCTTATATTTAGCGAAAAAATCACTGATACGTTCCATATTTAACGACATCGAAGAGAAAAACAAATACAGCCCGCCTCTCTCGTCGTGATCCGTAATAGCGTCAAACAAGGACTCCAGGAATGGCATGAAAATAATAAATAACCAGAACAACGGATTCCACCATCTCGGAAAACAAATCACCCCCACCATACCAGATTCTTCAGACCATACTGGGTCCTCATCCGCATAAGTTTTGTACATAATTAATTGATTATAACTTATTCAAACTATAATCTAGGGGAGTCTCGATATGATTAGAGAAGGTATCATAAATCTCCTCATAAGTCATCTCATCGAAATCCTTATCACCATTAATATCTGCTATATACACGTCAAAATAAGGTTTCAATTGTTGTGCTGTCTTCTTGATCGCCTCCACAGCGTCACCGTCATAAGCCAGAACAACCGTTTTTACTCCTTTTTGTTGTATCTTGAATATCTGGGTATTCGAGATCTTTTTTCCAAAAGTAGCTACAACAGAAACCTTTTCATTATCATATAATTCCATTTTCCTAGTCAAGGCGATAACGTCAAATGGTCCCTCAACGATTATCACGGTATCGGTCTCTCCCTCATGTATTGAATCATAATTATACAATAACTTTACAAAATCGTTCTCAGTAGAGTTCTTGTATCTCATGATCCTAAATTTACCGGATCTCTTAGCGGCAATATTGTGACGCTCAATCTTTTTCTTATCCCAAATATGCCTAGCAACCCAGCCAACCAGTGAGTCATCATCTATAATTTCAAGTATCACGTAATCATCAAACTTGAAATTACACCCTCTAGTGGTCCCAACAGGAAAATAATTGTAATCATCAGCTATAAAGCCGCGTGACTTTAAATAAGCGTTCTTGTAACACCTTTTATATCCTTTAGGTAAATCAATAATCTCTAGGGTGTCATCAATAACATCACCCTCATCGGACAGGAGTGGCGTGGTATCCAGACTATCCTCAATTCGTGTAGTAACCTCAAAAATTAAATCTGTTCTTCCAAGCTTCTCCAATAGAGGTGCCAGTTCCCTGTTAGATCTCTGGCAAGAGAAGCAATTGGAGGCGAACAAAGGCTTGCGGGCGGTAGGCTTACCAACATACACCGCAAACTTGTGCCTTTTTCCACAATACGGACAATGTTCAGCGATCAGGTTCTTTCCAGCGCCATCAAAATGACCGTTCAACTCGATCTTGAGTTCTTCTATGATAAACTCAATTTCTTGTCTCGTGTATTCCATTTGCAAGCAAAGTTAGTAAAAAAAATTATATAAAAAAGGTTAGGCCGATAGTTTTTGCTACCGGCCTAATTATTTCACGCACATTTACTCATATTTAAGGTTCTTTGTCTATCATAAAACACCTCGTCCTCATATCTGGTAGCTATTTTAACTGTAGCGCCCTTTTTGAAAAAACGAGATTTTGCCACATGAAGCCTCATCGTTTGCTCCTTAGCCTCATTATCGGATTGGTTTAAGGAAATAAGGTGCGTCAATGGCCTACCAAGACCTTTGGCCTCCGCGCAATTATATTCCGTCAACACGTTCTTCTCATCATTTCTCCAATCCTTATTTTCGATCGTAGCCTGGTAAGTGACAACGATCCAAACATCCTCATCAGAGGCTAAATCCTTCAAGTCATTAGCCACCGCGATCCTTTTATGTCTCTCATGATCATTATCGTAATTCTTTCCGGAAGAATCCGTAAGCAAGTCCATACTGTCAATAATAACCACGTCTGGAGATTCTCCATAAATCTTCTTGTACTCTTCTATACCGTTTTTGATATCAACAGTACTTACCTTATTATTGAATTTGGGGAACGATCTTACATCAATATTCCCAGATAGTTGGCTCAATTTCTTTTGAAACGCCTCCATTTCTTTTTCCGAGAACTTACCTCTCTCGTAACAATAAGAGCTTCTTTCCACCAGACAGCCAGAATACGCATCAACAACCTCTTTTTCAGAACCCTCCAATTGAAAGTGTAGCACGTTTAGACCATCGTCTATAGCCGCATGTGTTCCAATATGTCTAGCGATATGGGATTTACCAATTCCCGTTGAAGCCAAGAAACAACTAAGCTGTCCTCTCAGGCTTCTTCCACCATTCATCTCATCAAGGTCATCAATATAAAATCGGTTTATGGTACGCTTGCTCATTCGCCTTGATTCCTCAACAGCCTTGACGTTCTCATTGTACCTCTCGCCAAACGTATCAATCACGTTCACGAATTTAGAGGCGTGCAGTGAAAAGGAATTAAGCCATTCCGCATATTGCTTAATTTCCTCTTGCGCCTTATCCGCTTGCCCCTTATTGTAATACTGAGGAATCTTCGCATATAACTGCTTTAGCTTTACGTCTTTTATATACTCCTCAAACGTAGATATAATCACCTCTTCCGGGTCATTATACTCAAACTCCTTAATCGTTTGCAACAACTCAACAGCGTCAAAATCCTCATTTATTTTCTCTGTCACAAAGCCATAGGATGGAGCGCTCTTATAAGCCTTATAATATACTGATATAACCTTATTTATCAATTGAAACTGCTTATCTGGAAGATAATCGTTTCTCATGTTCTCAACCACTATTCCGCATATATACCCTTTCCTGAACGCCGAATTGTATAGCAAGTACAAAAACTCCTCACTCAACGCTCTTTGTTCTTTTGCCATTCCTCTTTCCTTAGTCTATAAATTTCCGGAAATAATCTTCTTGTTTCTTCAGAGCACTCTCTCTGAAAACCGCACTTTAAGCATACTGGCGAAAATGGGGTCCACATTGTAGATGTTCTGTAACAAAGCAATGGGGCCAACCCCAATGTTACCGCCCTCTCTTTGGTAACATCTTCCGACGCTATATAAATGTACTTTGAATGCCTATGCCTGGAATGATCTATTATGCCTGACAATAATTTGCCCCTTGACAAACCGAAACTTTCCAGCCACTCATCCTCAAAATATCTCTTACCCTTACTAAATCCCTTGTACTTCTCTATTGATTTAGGGCCAAATACGAGATTGATTCTCACATACTCACGTCCCCTCCTATAATGGAGAAGGGCGATACAATAATCGACCACCCTCTCATCTGAGATCTCGCCATATTCTTTGGACATCATCGTGACGAATTTGACCATAGACCTATGCACTTGACCTCCTCCTGGAAATGGTTCTTGATTATCGTACGCCCTTCTTGTTATCTCTTGAAATACATGGGAAAATTTCTTAATGAGTTTTTCTGTATCCATTTTTCTCCAAAGCCTCTCTCATGCCTTTTTTGGCAAGAAACAGTCTTGACTTAACAGTGTCTACATTACATGCCTTGATATTACCATTCCTGTAAGATATCATGGCAATCTCCTTCAGAGAGTAACCCGCCAATTGCAACAACAGGGCCTCCCTGTATATCGCCCCAAGCCCCATGAGGGCATCAAGAACCTCATCACTGTACATATCCCTCCAATTATCAACCCCCATCACATTTTCTGAGGTATGGGAAGGATCGTGCATAATAAGGTCACTGCCGGCCTCCTCCAAGTCAACTTGTTGTAATTCCTTACTTCTCTTTACCTCAAGCGACTTAATAAATCTCTTGCAAACTATATGGAGCCATGTCTTGATCTCCATCTCCGGATTGTAGGTCTCAATATAATTATAATAGTTATTCAAGCATTCCACATAATTATCCTGTATATGGGACTTTTTCATGGAATAGGTGATAACTAACTTATATATCATATTTACATGAGGCACTACATACTTATTGAATAGCTCATTCTTTATTCGTCTTTTCTCATCTTCTTGTTCCATGTAGTTGCCACTTGACGTTTAAACTCATCAAGAACATTAACCGAGTCCAGCCCATGACGCTTGCAATAACTCACCCACTCATGATTGATTGACTTGAAACACAACCGTACCTCATAGTCCAAGGGCTGGGGATCAGATGATAAAAACGCATAAAAATCATTCAATAATCCCCCCAACACAAAGGTATGGCGGGCAATCTGTCTTCTTTTAGCTCTTTCACTCATAATCTTTTCAGCAATGTTCTTCGGAACCTCTGCATATGTGTCAGGCTCCATAACATACTGACCACGACCCTGAGTCTTGGAACGCATATCTGTTGCGTAACCAAACATCTCTGAAAGCGGAACAAATGCACGTACGATCTTACCGCCGCCGAGGTCATCCATACCTTCGATCTGACCACGCTTAGCGTTCAGACTTCCGATAACATCGCCCATGTACTCCTCAGGCATTGTTACCTCGACCTTCATGATTGGCTCAAGAAGAACAGGATTAC
>ERZ780141.2108-NODE-2108-length-10432-cov-2.984292_pt1 | contig 10432 bp, 7 predicted proteins | sample MGYA00433080_ERZ780141 | MGnify/ENA primary metagenome ERZ780141 (study PRJEB29588, sample SAMEA2154047) | human gut metagenome | biome: human gut; feature: human-associated habitat; material: faeces | place: Denmark | collected 2008/2010 ... | reverse complement strand
CCATCGGTCAGCGTCCAATCAACAATGTGGTCGACATTACAAACTTCATACTTAACGCTTATTGCCAGCCGCTGCACTGCTTCGACCTGGCAAAGGTGAAAGGCAACAAAATCGTGGTGCGCCCAGCCGCTGAAGGCTCGAAATTCGTGACTCTCGACGGTGTGGAACGCACGATGACAGCCCGCGACCTTATGATTTGCAACGCAGAGGAGCCTATGTGTATCGCCGGCGTGTTCGGCGGACTTGAATCGGGCGTTACGGAACAGACAACTGACATCTTCCTTGAGTCGGCTTGCTTCCATCCGACATGGGTGCGCAAGACAGCGCGCCGTCAGGGCTTGAACACCGATGCCTCGTTCCGCTTTGAGCGTGGCGTGGATCCCAACAATGTGATTTATGCCCTCAAGGCTGCCGCATTGCTCGTGAAGGAGCTGGCAGGCGGCGAAATCTGCGGCGAAATCTCTGATTTCTACCCTGCGCCTGTTGAGCGTCCTACGGTAGAGCTGTCGCTCGACTACATGTCGCGTCTCATCGGCAAGACTCTCGACAAGGGTCTGGTGAAGACCATCCTCGCCGCTCTCGAGATGGAGATTGAAAAAGAAACCGACGATGTGCTCACACTGCGCATCCCGACATACCGTGTGGATGTTACCCGCCCGTGCGACGTGGTGGAAGACATACTGCGCATCTATGGCTACAACAACGTGGAGTTTGACGAGACGCTCCATGCCTCGTTGTCCTACCGCCAGCCTACCGACGATGCAAATCAGCTGCAGAACCTCGTGTCGGAGCAGCTGACAGCCGCCGGATATCGCGAGATTATGAACAATTCGCTCACTGCCGTAAGCTACTACGACGGCTTGGAGATGTATCCGCTCGACAATTGCGTGCGTCTGCTCAATCCGTTGAGCAGCGATTTGGCGGTGATGCGTCAGACTCTTGTGTTCGGCGGTCTTGAAAGTCTTGCGCACAACATCAACCGCAAGAGTGCCAACCTGCTGATGTATGAGTTTGGAAATGTCTACTATTTCGACCCGCAAGCCGAGTCGACCGAAGAGAAGCCATTGGCTCCGTTTGCAGAGGAGGCGCATCTGGGCATCTGGATGACTGGCGACCTGCATACTGCCAACTGGACGTCTCCGGCTGTGAAGTCGACAGTGTTCGACCTTAAGGCGGTTGTCGAGAATGTGTTTGCTCGTCTGGGCGTAAGCCAGAAGGAACTTGTGGCAAAGCAGACAAGCAACGATTTGTTTGCGGCATGTCTGGAATACCGCAACCGCGGCGGCAAACTTATCGGTTATGTGGGCGTGGTGAGCCACAAAATGCTCAAGAAGACCGATATCAGCCAGCCTGTCTATTTCGCTGAGCTCAACTGGAACGCGTTGGTGAAGATTGCGTTGAAGAAGAAGGTGGAGTACACCGACCTTCCGAAGTCGATGCCTGTGAAGCGCGACCTTGCGCTGCTCATCGACGCTGCCACTACATTTGCCGACGTTGAGACCGTAATCCGCAACTCGGAGAAACGTCTGCTCAAGAGCGTGACTCTCTTCGATGTCTACGAGGGCAAGAACCTTGAGGCGGGCAAGAAGTCGTATGCCGTGAGCATGACGCTGCAGGACGACGAGAAGACGCTCAACGACAAGCAAATCGATGCCGTCATGAAGAAAATAATCACCAACTTGCAAAAGCAACTTGGCGCACAACTACGATAATAAATCAAAACAATAACTACAATAATAAAAAGTATACTCATGGGAAGAGCTTTTGAATATCGCAAAGCGAGAAAATTGAAACGTTGGGGCAACATGTCGCGTACGTTCACAAAAATCGGTAAGGAAATCACTATCGCGGTGAAAGCCGCTGGCCCTGACCCTGCCGGCAACTCCCGCTTGCGTGTGCTCCTGCAGAACGCAAAAGCAGCCAATATGCCTAAGGACACCGTTGAACGCGCCATCAAGAAGGCTACCGACAAGGATGCAAGCGACTACAAGGAAATCGTATACGAAGGATACGGTCCTTTCGGTATCGCTATTGTGGTGGAAACGGCTACCGACAACAATACCCGTACGGTTGCCAACGTGCGCAGCTACTTCAATAAGTTCGGTGGTTCGCTCGGCACGTCGGGCAGCCTTTCGTTCCTTTTCGACCACAAGTGTGTGTTTAAGGTTGCGCCGAAAGAAGGCGTTGACTTGGAGGAGCTTGAATTGGAACTTATCGACTTCGGTGTTGACGAGGTTGAGAACGAGGGCGACGACATCGCTATCTACGGCGCTTTTGACGCGTTTGCCAATATCCAGAAATATCTTGAGGAGAATGGCTTCGAAATCCAGAGCGCGGAGTTTGAACGCATCCCTAACGACTATAAGGATGTGACTCCGGAGCAGCGTGAGCAGATCGAGAAACTCCTTGAGAAGTTTGAGGACGACGATGATGTGCAAAACGTGTTCCACAACATGAAGGAGGACGAGACTGAGGGCGAAGAGGAGTAATCCTTGCCGCAACATCGATAAGCAAAGCGGAGGTGTGTCGCTGACTGACACGTCTCCGCTTGTTTTATTTTAGCATGCTCCGATGTGTGTGCGGTCGCTGTTGGTTTCTGTGGGGGAGACGCAAAAAAAAGGACCACCTCTATCGAGGTAGTCCTTATCTTGTTTACTGTTCTATGCTTAGAATTAAGCCTGAGCTGCAGTAGAGTCAACAGTAGCTGCAGTGTCAACAGGAGCTGCAGTGTCTTCAGTTTGAACTGTAGTGTCAGCAGCAGTTGAATCATTAGCGGCTTTGTTGCCAGAGCAAGAGAACAATGTAGCAGAAGCTACAACAGCAAGTAATAAAACTAACTTTTTCATTTTTTCTAAATTTTAATAATAAAACAATTTTTTGCTTCAAAAACAGTACAAAGATACAACCTATTTTTGTGGTGCAAGCGCAATGTACTTATTTTTTTCCGGAATGTAACATTTTTTAAACATTGGGTATCTCAATTTAGCAGTAGGAAATATTGTTAAAATCGTTAATCTGCTATGAGCTAATATCTTAGCTTAAAAATTGCCACATTCCGAAATTTTTGAATTTATAGGATTATTTTTTGTCCTTCAACAATGTAGATGCCCTTGCCGAAGCCTACGATGCGGTTTTCGCCTTGTTCGACAGGCTGCGTGAATGTGCGGCCGTCGATAGAAGAGATGGTCACCGTGGTTGCTTCGGGGGCGATTACAAAGATAGTTCCGTTGTAGGCGTACGCTCTCAGCGATGCGCTCACGTTGCCGTCGACAGAGGAAGTTGTCGGATTAACTACGTGGTCAACGCCGTTTATGGTGTAGTAGCCGCCGTTCTTGAACTCAAGGTTGTCTGTCTGCGGGCTGCCGGCGTTGCTGAAGATGATGTGGGTAGGCATGTCGGAAGTGTCGACGGTGCCTGTGAATGTCCATTTCCAAATCAAGTTGCCGTTTGCAGCCTTGCCCATCATAGTGGCGCGCTCTCCCGGCCATTTTGCGCTTGCGCCGCCGGTGAAGTTGGTTTTTGTAGTGCTGCTCCAGCACCAAACGCTTACTTTCTTGTATGAATTGTCGGCAGGAGCCTCGAAGAATACAGCCATCTCTCCATTGGAGAATTGCGGAGTGTATTCAGGAATGTCTTCGCCAGGATTGCTGCCACCGCCAGGATTGCCGCCGCCAGGGTTGTCGGTCAACTCTTCCTGAGTGCCGTCGTAGGCAGGCTGAGTGTTGCTGACAGGAGAAGCGCCATAGAGGAATTTGCCGTCTTCGCCCACCTTGCCAGGGGCAGGGGTGAGTGCCGTGTTGAGCACGTAGATGCGCATGTTTCCGCGGCCGGAGCAGTTTGCGGTCAGCTTGCCGTCGGTGACGGTCTTGGTGTCGCCGGTGATTGCGTCAACGTATGTGCCGTTCTCGATGCCGCTGAATGTAGCGTCGCCGGAGATTGTAACGAGCACGTAGCTGTCGGTTGTCGCGTCGGTGAATCGACGTTTGAAAGCGTAGCTTCCTGCGCATCCCTCAGTGCTGTACTGACCCTTGCGGAGGGCAGGGATGGCCATGCGGATGCGGTTCAGACGCTGGATGTGGAGAGCCAACGGATAGTTGAGCGTCGCGTTCATGTTGCCTGTGGCGCCGGTCCAGTCGGCAAAGTCGTTCACCTGGATGTCGCCCTTGATGTATCCGCCGAAGTAGGCACGTCCAGAATCTTTCAAAGGTATGTTCGGACCCTTGTCGATGGTGCATCCTTTCTTGAACTCAATCTCGCTGCCGTAGTAGAGGCAGGGGATTCCACGGAATGTGAACATCAGAGAGAGGTTTTCAGCCCAAGTGTCGGTGCCTTGTGCGAAGCGCTGGTCTTCCGGTGCACCGTTTGGCGCGTAGTCGTGAGAGTCGACGTAAACCACGTTGTATGAAGCATCGTTGTAGTATTTGTCGCCGCTGCGTGCAATGCCCCATGCGCTGCCGATGTCCCGGAAGTTGTGGTGCATCGGGAAGTCGATAACGCTCAGACCCGAGTATTTCGAGTAGTCAGGCTTGTGGTATGTGTTGCCGCGGAGGAACACGTTGTCAGACGTAGGCTGCGAGCCTTGCGTCGACGCTCCGTTGTCGGCATATTGCTGTTGGCAGGAGAGCATGTTTGTGTGGGTGAACGGAGTCTGCTCGAAGATTGTCAGATTGTCCCATGATTCAGGGCTGTAGTCCCAGGCGTAGTCTTTCGACTCTTGCCAAGTGTAGAAAGGCACGGAGAGAGCAGGTATCTCGCGGTACCATACCTGAGAGTAGCGTGCGCAAACCTCGGTAAACATAAAGAACGGACCGTCGTTGCGTGCAGCCTTGTAGGTCTCGGCAGCTTTTGTGAAAGCCGGGTTGAACATCTTGTTGAAAGTCAGACGTGCAATGTGGCCGCCGGTGTCGATACGGAATCCGTCAACACCCATCTTGATGAAGCTTGTGTAGCAGTCGATAAGATAGTTGGCAGTCCGCGGGTTCTCGGTGTTCAAGTCCACGCAGTCGCCAGCAATCTGTGCCCACCAGCGGGTGTTGTCGTCCCAGTTGAACTGTCCGAAGTGGTGCCAAAGGTTGTGGATGTCGTGGTTTTTGTTGTCGGTATTCTTCATCTCGCGCAGACGAGCGCCGTATTGTTCACCTGAAGGGAGATCAAGGTAGTCGTCGGGCAGACGGCCGCCGTCTTTTTGAGTGAACGGAATCATGCATGCGTCGATGTCGCTTTGGTCGCCCTTCCAGTTGCGGTCAAACAACTTGCAGAGGTTTGCCTCGCCGAAGTTTCCGGTGTGGTTGAGCACGATGTCGAGAATCACCTTCATGCCTCTTTGGTGGGCAGCGTCGATGAGCGACTTGAAGGTAACGTCCTCCGACTCGTAGCGGTGGTCTACTTTGCTGAAGTCGGATGCGTGATATCCGTGATAGTCGTAGCCCGAAGCGTTTTCTACTACAGGGGTAATCCAGATGGCGGTGAAGCCGAGAGCCTTGATGTAGTCAAGCTTCTCAATAAGGCCCTTGAAGTCGCCGCGCCAAGCGGGGTCGCCGTCGTTGTATTGTTGGCCGTCCCAGCACTGCACGTTGTTTGACTTGTCGCCGTCGTAGAAACGGGTTGTCATCACGAAGTAGATTGTTTCGTCACGGAAATCGTCGCGGTTTCCGACGAATGAGGCGGCTGCTGCCTGCTGCGTGAGGCATCCAGCCAAAAGCAAGGCTCCTGCGAGGGCCTTGACTCTTGAAATAAGTCTCATAGGTTATTAAATTTTAAAAATTAAGTGTTCCGCAAATGTACGATAAAAAGGCTGCTAAACAAAACTTTTGAGTGAAAATAGACGTGGTGTGATATGAATTTGGATTTTTTATTTTTAAACATCCAAAATATGAAAATGAGGAGAAATAAAAAACGAACTGGATTCCGAAGAACCCAGCCCGTATCTTTTATGAAAGAAATTAATATTACCTTCTGTCTTATTTGTCGCCAGCGGCGCGGAATTTCTCCTGCTCCATAAGTTTCTGGATGTCGAGACCGCCCTGTCCGTGAGGAGCGAACGCAGGATATTGGTTGCTTATTTCTTCAAAGACTTTAGCAGCTTCCGCATGCTTGTTTTGAGCGGCGAGCACGATTGCTTTCTTGTACATTGCGAAAGGCACGAGCATCTTGTTGCCGTCAGCCACCTTCATAGCCTTTTCGTAGCAAGCCACAGCGTCGTCATATTTCTTGAGGTTCACGTTGCAGTCGCCTTTCAAAGTCTGAGCCATAGAGCCGATGAGCGACTCCTCAGAGCTGTAGGCTTCGAGGTAGGTCAAAGCGTCGGCAGCCTTGCCCTGGTTGAAGAGGATGATTGCAGCCTCGAGGTTTGCGCGGTTTGCAAACTTGCCATATCCCTCGGCAGCCTGCTTGTAGAGCTTCAGCGCCATAGAGTCCTGACCTTCCATCTTTGCGGCGTCGGCTTTTCCAACCAATTCTTTGGTCTCGCTCACCTTATTCTGGTAGAAGCCGTAGTATGCCCAGAAGCCGATAGCCACTACAGCCACGGCAGCGATTACGACGTAAAGGATTTTTTTCTTGTTCTTCTCAACACTCTGTTCCGCCGACGACAGTTTCTCGTTGAGTTCGTCGATCGTTGTGCGAGTGGCTTGTTTTTTGTCTGTTGTTGCCATTTTTATTTTGTTTTTTCTATTTTTTCGGTTTATCTCACGAACTGCAAAATTAATAGATTATATCCTTTGATAAAAATTTTATGCGGTTTTTTTGCCATAAACCGGGAAAATTGCTGAATTTCAGACAATGCACGGCACCGCACGCCCCTCTCCGTCTGTGTCGGCGTGAGGCTGGGAAGATAAAGAACGGGGTTGTTATAGAGCGATTTTCTTTGCCACGCGTTTGCCTTCGGGTGTTGTCGCAGTCACCACGTAGATGCCCGGCGTCAGCCCTTCGATGCTTGCCGACGCTCCTTCGCTGTGTGCCACTGTCGCGCCCGTCGTGTTGGCAATGGTGAGGTCGGAGCATTCACCCTTTGGCGACACAGCGTTGATGCGTCCGCCGGCCACGATGACTGTCAGTGGGCGGTTGTCGGCTTTGATGTCGGCTACAGAGCCGTAGAAACTGTCATGGCTGTAGATTGTGTTGCCTGTGGCAATTTCTTTCAAGTCGACCAGATATGTGCTGAAATAGAATGTCGACGCTACGACGTATGGGTTTGGGAATGGCAGATAGCCGTCGGCTGTGAATCCCTCTGCAGCGATACCGATTCCGTCGATTGCCCAAATGTGATTTACGGAGTTGTCTGACAGTGCTTTGTGGCTTGTGTTGCCCACGGTGATGAAGTCCACCTTGCCAACGATGGCAAATGTGTTGTTCTCAGGGGTGTCGAAATCGTAGGCCACCCGTTCCTCGCTTTCGTTGTCGCTGGTGCTGGTCCCGTCGGGCTTGATTTTGCAGATTGCATACACCTTGTGCCCGTCTTCGCGCATATATGCGGCAATCTGTGCTTTCGCTTTGTCGAACGCGGGAGTGTCGTAGCGGTACAGCACGCTGTAGGTCTTGCCGTCGACGGTTTCGGAGCCGTCGAAACGCAGATAGATGTTTCCGGTGTCGGTTCCTCCTTGTCGGACGTTTTGGGTTGCATAATGCCATTCCACGCCCTCGCGCACCATCGGCATATATGTCCAGTCGGCGGCTGTCGCTGTTATTGCTGCCATTGCCATCAAAATCAAAGTGTAGAGTTTTTTCATAATCGTAAAAGTTTATTTAGTGTTGATGTTCAGTTGTCCTCCGGGTTCAATATCAAATTCATTCTTTCATAAAGATGGGTCTTCTGTACATGCAAAGGTATGGATAAATTATATAAAATCCTAAAGAATCAATGCATCAACGAGAAAAATGGGTGCTGATAGCCAGTGGGTTATCTGCTAAAATTGCATCATCGAAAATTGGATGCCAAAATTGATTCGATTGAGGTGTTTTTTTAGGGTTTTCATGGCGGCTTCAGCTGCGTGTTGGTGGGCTTCGCGCTTGGAGTATCCCGAGCCGGAGCCTACGACGGTGCCGTTGATTGCTGGCGCGTTGGCGGGTCGGAAGGTCAGCGCCTGCCGGTAGATTGCTATTCCGCGTGGGCAGAATCCCGTCAGATCCGCACAAAAAGAATAAAGCTCCTTCTCATTGGAGAAAAGGAGCTTTATGAAAAGTTTTATCCGTTCGTAAACGTTTACGGCTTTTAGCCTTTGTATTTCTTCATAATGATACAAGCGTTGTGTCCGCCGAAACCAAACGTGTTTGAGAGAGCGGCATTGACAGTGCGCTTTTGGGCTTTGCCGAACGTAAAGTTCAGGTTGTAGTCAATTTCAGGATCGTTGTCACCGTCCTCGTGGTTGATTGTAGGAGGAACGATGTCTTCTTGTACCGACTTTACGCAGAACATAGCCTCAAGAGCTCCGGTTGCACCGAGGAGGTGTCCGGTCATCGACTTTGTCGAGCTGAGGTTAAGTTTGTAAGCGTGGTCGCCGAATACACCTTGTATTGCCTTCACCTCCGACAGGTCGCCTACAGGAGTCGACGTGCCGTGCACGTTGATGTAGTCGATGTCTTCAGGTTTCATTTCAGCGTCTTCGAGAGCGTTGCTCATCACGAGTTTTGCGCCCAGACCCTCAGGGTGGGTTGCAGTAAGGTGATAAGCGTCTGCCGACATACCGCCACCGGCAACCTCAGCATAGATGTGGGCGCCGCGGGCGAGAGCGTGTTCCAATTCCTCAAAGATAAGGCAAGCCGAGCCTTCACCCATAACGAAACCGTCGCGCGAGCCGCTGAATGGGCGGGAAGCGTGCTCCGGATCGTCGTTGCGTGTCGACAAAGCGTGCATTGAGTTGAAGCCACCTACACCGGCAGGGAAGATTGCTGCTTCCGCACCACCAGTGACAACGGCGTCGGCCTTGCCAAGACGGATGGTGTTGTAAGCGTCGATAAGTGCGTGGGTTGACGAAGCGCAAGCCGAAACGGTTGCGTAGTTCGGTCCACGGTAGCCGTAGGTCATCGAAATGAGACCTGCTGCCATATCGGCAATCATTTTAGGGATGAAGAATGGATTGTACTTCGGGCCTTTGTCCTTGTTCATGGCGTAGTAGCCAGCTTCCTCCTCGAAAGTGTGCAATCCACCAATGCCAGCAGCGAAGATAACGCCTACGCGGTCTTTGTTCAAGCCTTCGAATTCTTCGAGGCCGGCGTCTTTCACCGCCTCGCGGGCAGCGATAACGCCATATTGCGCGTAGAGGTCATATTTGCGGGCTTCCTTGCGGTCGAAATGGTCGGCAGAGTTGTAACCCTTTACTTCACAGGCAAATTGCGTCTTGAATAAAGAGGCGTCGAAATGCGTAATAGGACCGGCTCCGCTTACACCTTCCACTGCGTTTTTCCACGTAGTTTCGGCGTCGTTGCCGATAGGCGTGATTGAGCCCAATCCAGTTACAACAACTCTTTTAAGTTCCATTAGGGGATAAATTATTTGTTAGCGTTTTCGATGTATGCGATAGCGTCGCCTACAGTTTTGATACCTTCTGCCTGATCGTCAGGGATTGTGATACCGAATTCTTTCTCGAATTCCATGATCAATTCTACAGTGTCGAGAGAATCTGCGCCGAGGTCCTGAGCAAATGTTGCTTCCGGTGTTACTTCTGATTCGTTTACACTCAGTTTATCAACAATTATAGCCTTTACTCTTTCTGCAATTTCAGACATAACTTTTAAATTTTTTAGATTAATAAATTCTTTTGTTTCTTTTTTAGACGTGCAAAGTAAGTAATTATTATTCTAATAGAAAAATATTTAGGCTAAAAACCGCATTTTTCTGCACAAAAACGGTATCGTTGTGCAAAAAACAAAGCGTTTTTTCAGTCGTTTTTGGCAATTTCTGATTTTTTGGTGCTTGCTACAGCCGCCACGCGTTCTATCCAGTTTTTGAAAAAACCGCACATAGTGGGGTTGCCGTCACGCATGCGCTCCGGATGAAACTGCACGGCAAAAATTTCTCTCTCAGGCCATTCCAACGCCTCTACCACGCCGTCGACTGTAGTGCCGCTGACGGTGAGGTCGTCGGCAACGCGGTGCACGCATTGGTGGTGGTGGCTGTTGGTTGGCAAAAATTGCGTTTGAAAAAGGTTTTCAGCCATCGACCCCGCAATGAACGCCACTTCGTGGGTCGCCACTTCCGTAGGCTCTTTCTGCTGGTGTCTGGCAAACTCCGTCCCCATCTGCGACAGCATGTCTTGATAGAGCGATCCTCCGAGCGCCACGTTGATTACCTGCAGTCCGCGGCATATTCCGAGCACAGGCATGCTGCGCAGCATGCAGGCTTCGAGCAGGCCGAGCTCGTAGACGTCGCGCTGCAGCGACACCCGTCCGAGTCCGCGCACGGGCGTCTCGCGGAAGGTTTGCGGGTCGATGTCGC
>ERZ780141.2106-NODE-2106-length-10438-cov-3.357700_pt1 | contig 10438 bp, 7 predicted proteins | sample MGYA00433080_ERZ780141 | MGnify/ENA primary metagenome ERZ780141 (study PRJEB29588, sample SAMEA2154047) | human gut metagenome | biome: human gut; feature: human-associated habitat; material: faeces | place: Denmark | collected 2008/2010 ... | reverse complement strand
AGCTGTCCCCGCCAATTGGCCACAGGGCTGTTGGTGTAGCGGTTGCAGGGTGCCAGCCGGTTGACAAACCGCCACACGCGCTCGTCAGCCGTGTGCAGGATGTGCGCCCCATATTGATGCACATTGATGCCAGCCACCTGCTCGCAATGGATATTGCCGCCTGTGTGCTGCCTGCGCTCCACCACCAGACAGCGCTTGCCTGCCTGGGTGGCCAGATGGGCAAAGGTGGCTCCCATCAGTCCGGAGCCTACAATCAGATAGTCATATTGCCGTTTCATCTCTTCCTTTGGGTTTATAATGGGGCCGGAAGCGGCCTTCCAAGGCAAAGTTAGCCATTTTCCCGCACCTGCCACCATGCCATGTGGAAAATTATGAGTAACTTCGTGGGGAAATTCATAAACCACACCTCATGTGCAAAAGACTCCTCACCGCACTGCTCGGCACACTCTCCCTGGCATCGCTCCAGGCTCAACAGAAATACACAAACCCTGTCTTTGACCAAGACACGCCCGACCCCACCGTGGTGCAGGCTCCTGACGGCGCCTTCTATGCCTATGGTACCTGCCGCAAGAGCAACGACCTGATACACTGGACCGACGAGGGTGTAGCGCTGGAGCGTCCCACATGGAACGACTCTGTGCGGACAGACAAGAACGGCAAGCAGCACCCCATGCGCTTCAGTCTGTGGGCTCTCGACGTAAGCCGGGTGAAGAAGGACAGGTATCTGGTGTATTACGCATCAGCCTTTTGGGGCAATGAGACACGCACGGGTCTGGGAGTGGCAGAAGGCACTTCACCCACACACTTTACCGACCGTGGACGCATGTTCCGCAGTACAGAGATTGGAGTACAGAACAGCATCGACCCCTGCTATGTGGAGGAAGGACGCCGGAAATACCTTGTGTGGGGCAGCTTCAGCGGACTCTACATGGGTCAGCTGAGCAAGGACGGCAAGCAGTTGAAGCGCCCCAACGAACTTACCCAACTGGCAGGGAAAGCCTTCGAAGGAGCCATGATTTTCAAGCGGAACGGATATTATTACCTGTTTGCCAGCGTTGGCACATGCTGCGAAGGCGAGCGAAGCACCTACCGCACCGTGGTGGGACGCTCACGCCGGCTGGCCGGCCCGTATGTGGATAGGCAGGGAGGACGCATGCTGGACAATCATTACGAGACGGTCATAAAGGGCACCGACCGCTGGCGCGGTCCGGGTCACAACAGCGAGATAATCACTGACAAGAAAGGCCAGACGTGGTTGCTCTATCACGCCTTCGATGCTCAAGACCCCTCCAAGGGCCGTGTGCTCCTGCTCGACCGCTTGCTCTGGGACCAGGATGGCTGGCCGTCGGTGGCAGGCGGAACGCCCAGCACCACCCCGCAAGACGCTCCTGCTCTGTAGGCAGAAACTGCTCCCACCCTTCCACCAAGCGGAAGCGTATGCAGTGGGAGCACAGTTCCAGTCCTCTCCTATACATTATATATATAGGCTCCTGCGCGAAGCCCGACTCCTGGCATGCCGTCGGGGAAGCCACGAAGACCTGGCTCCCAATCGTCTTTCTGCCGTATGAAGAAGATGACGCAGCCCCATGAAGAATGGGGCTCTTGCTTATAGAAGAGAATTTCCAGCCCAACGGGAAATGTGTTTCTCTCCTACAGAAAAGCCACCACAGGACTATACAGGAAGCCACCCTGTCCCCTGGGGAAGAAGTTACGCTTCCATGGAGAAGACTTTTCTCTCCCATAGAAAGCGGAGGGCAAGGCGGCAGGAGGTTGGGTGCAGAAAGACGGGGAAGAAGATGCAGTGCGCTGCACCGGCCAACGCAGCGCGCTGCACCTGCCATCGCAGCACGCTGCATCAAGCATCGTAGCGCACTGCCTTTTCGGGGGCTTCACCGTTCACCATTGACTGCAAGCCACAGTCTGCCGTCCGTCATGCCGAAGCAAACGAAAAAGCTGCGCGATGAACGGCACCGCACAGCTCTTTCCGAATTTCTATTCACGCTTTCCATCCCCCCTGGGGGACACAGTCTCCAGCTGCCTTATCGCAGTTGCTCCAGGCGGTCGTAACTCATCTGCAGAATGGTCTTGGCCTTGTGGATGCGGTCGGGCGAGGGGGCTGGCTGCTCGGTGATAGGCTTGCGGCTGGTGATGTCGAACACACTCACACCGGTACTGTCAGCAAAGAGGATGCCGCTGGGGAAGGAGCTGTAGGCAAAGGGATAACTGTAATTACGGCTCAACACATTGCGGCTCCAGGGGAAATCCTGGTGGCTGATGCCCATCTGGCTGAGCAGTGTGGCGGCCAGGTCGCTCTGGTTCATCAGCACCTCCATGCGGCGAGGCTCACGAATAGCACCGCCCAACCACAGCATGGGAGCGTGGAAGAACTCGGGCGACTCATAGGTGAGGTCGTAGAGGAAGCCGTGGTCGGGGATAAGGATGACCAGCAGATTGTCCCACTGAGGGGTGTTGCGCAGGCTGTCGATGAGCGTTGTCACGCAATGGTCAGTGAAGGCAAAGGCATTGAGCTTCTTGTCGCTGAGCCTGTGGTAAGGCACCTCGAAGGGTTCATGGCTGGAGAGCGTCTGGAAGGTCATGTGCCAAGGCTCGGGCATCTGTCCGCCTGCTATCATCTCATAAGTGCGGCGTGCGGTCACACTATCGTTGGCTCCCCACTTGCTCTCGCTGGTCTCACGCTTGGGGAAGTCGGCTGCGCTGGTGAGCTGACGGTAGCCCGTGGCCACCAGATAGCCTTTCTTGTTCATGATGGTGATGTCTCCGCCGTAGAGGTAACCCGTGTGGTAGCCCTCGCGCTGCAGGCTGCGGGCCAGTGAGGGCAGGTGATTGAGCTTCTCGGGAAGGCGCATCAGGCTCACGGTGGGATAGCTCACCCACCCGCTGAAGGCGCTCACCGTACCACGGTCGGTGCGGAAACTGTTGGAATAGAAGTGGGTCCAGAAGATGCTCTGGGGTATCAGGCGGCTCATGCCAGGAGCCACATCGGGCAATCCTCCCAGCTCGTGCACGAACTTGCTGCCGAAACTCTCCATCAGGACAACCAGCACATTGGGACGCTTCACCCGCAAGAGGGTATCCTGGATATCTTCTGTCTCACCGGGGTAAAGTCCCTCGAAGGACCGGGCCAGCGACTTGTCGTCCTGCCAGTTGAACTGTCCGCCGAAGTCCTTGGTCTTGCTCAACGAAGAGAGCAGGCTGAATGCGGGGTTCACGGCAGCATGATTGAGGAAGAGCGAAGGGCTGTAATAGGCTACACCCACATTCATCACTCCCTGCTGCACGCCGCCACGTATGCCCACAAAGAGTGCGCCGCCACACAGGACGAGCAGCACTGTGTGCACCAGTCTGCGGTGCACAGCGGGGAAATGCACGGGCGTGCGGCGCAAGAGCAACCATCCTGCCAGCAACGCCAAAAGCAGTATGCCGCCCACACGGGTAATGATGAACAGGGGGCTGACACTGCTGGTGGCGCCCTCGGGATTCTGCATGTAACCGAAGATGGCTGCATTGAGTTTGAACTTCCAGAACTCATAGAGCACCGTATCACCGCCGATGATGACAGCCAGCAATACTGCCACCACCGTGAGGTAAGGCCAAAGCACCCAGCGCAGAGGCAGGTTGCGCCACCACACCGATATGAGTGCAAGCAGCAGGGGAAGGGCGGTAACATACCCGGCCGTACTGATATCCATGGTGAGGCCATGCCACCACACCTGCCAGGCGTCGGCACATCCGAAGGGCGATACATCGGCATTGTACATCAGAAACACCATCTTGCCCAAGGCAAAGAGGAGCAGCAAGCTGAGCCACAAGCGCAGCAGATACAGGATACGTGACATGTTTTCTGGGATTTAGGAATGGAATTTCACTGCTGGGCAGGTGCCTTGCCTGCCTCGTGCTTCTGCACCGAGAGCCAGTCGTAACTGGTCTGCAACACCGCCTTTGCCTTGCGTACACGTTCCTCGCCACCAGCTCCCTGGTCGGTTACCAGGCTGTTGGCAGTGATGTCGAAGAGCGATACACCGGTGTGGTCCTTCCACATGATACCGGCAGGGAAGTCGCTATACACAAAGGGGTTGACGTAGTTGCGGCTGAGCACATTGCGGCTCCAGGGATAATCCTGGTGCGGCACACCCATCTGGCTGAGCAGTGTGGCAGCCAGGTCGCTCTGGTTCATCAGCACACTCATGCGGCGTGGCTCACGAATGGCACCGCCCAGCCAGAGCATAGGTGAATGGAAGAACTCGGGATCCTCATAGCTTTGCTTGTAGAGGAAACCGTGGTCGGGTATCATGATGACCAGCATGTTGTCCCACTGGGGAAGCGTCTGCAGACTGTCAATCAGCTGCCCCAGGCAGTGGTCGGTATAGGCAAAGGCATTGAGTTTCTCGTCCTCCAGGCGGTGGTAAGGCACCTTCCAAGGCTCATGGCTCGACACAGTCTGATAGGCCATAAACCATTGGCTGGCCGTATCACGGCGGGCGATACGGTGGAAGGTCTTCATTGCCGAAGTGCTGTCATTGGCTCCCCAGGTGCTGTTTATCTCGTCGGGAGTGAAAGCGGAGTTGTCCATCAGCTCCTCGAAACCCATGTTCTTCAGGTAGTCGTGCTTGCCCATGTTGGTCATCGCACCGGGATAGAGGTAGGTGGTGCTGTAGCCTTCACGGGCCAGACTATGCGCCAGCGATGGCAAATGCGGGTGCAGCCAAGTCTCCTTCATAAGGCACACATCAGGGTAGGCAAGCATGCCGCTATAGGTACTCACAGTGCCTCGGTCGGTGCGGAAACTGCAACTGTAGTAGTTGTCCCAGAAGATGCCTTGGGGAATGAGGCGGCTCCAGTTGGGAGCCACATCGGGCAGGCCGCCCAGTTCCTCTATGAAGCGACCTCCGAAACTCTCTATCAGCACGACAAGCACATTAGGGCGCTCAGTACGAAGCAGGGTATCCTGAATGTCCTCGGTATCCTGTGGATAAAGGCCGCCGAAGGTTTTGGCACGCTCCTCCTCGCTCAGATAATCGAAGCGGTGGGCTGGTTCGGTGGTCCAGGGAAAGGAGGAGACGAAGGCATATACGGGATTGACGGATGCATGATTGCGGAACAGACTCTTCCCCTCATTGTAGCTGTCGCCCACATGCGTGCAGGCCAGACTGATGGCGGAGAAGGCTCCCACGATAATCAGCATGTTGCGCATCCAGCCCTTCCACACGGCCGACTGAGGCACACGACGCGGTGTGAGCACCACACAAGGCACCACTACCCACAGCACCATGAGCACTGCGGTGATGACACGAGAGATGAGGAACCAGGGACTCACGCTGTTGGAAGCGCCTTCGGGAGAGGCTGCATAACTGAGCACCACCGCGCTGAGCTTGAATTGCCAGAACTCATACATGACTGCATCGGCCACGATGATGGCTGCCACACAGAAGCCTGCTATAATATAATAAGGAGTAAGCAAGGCGCGTAGAGGCAGGCTCTGACGGCGCGAGGCAGCAAATGCAAGCAGCGCCACAGGCAACAGGAACAGTGCTGCCACCGAGAAGTCGTGGGCCAGCAAGCCTGCATGGCAGGCTCCGAAAACGTCGCCCAGTGAGAGTGCCTCGATATGACGGTTATAGACGATGAAGCCTAACCTGCCCACCAGAAAGACCAGCAGGAGGTGGCAGAAGAGTATCTCCAGGAAATGCAAATGCTGTTTCATCACAAAGTAATCTTGATGCGAGGTGGCTCAAAGTTGCTGCAACTCGGTGAGGCGCTTGTAATATCCGCCCAATGCAAGCAGTTCGTCGTGCGTACCATGCTCCACGATACGTCCCTCGTGCAGCACATATATCTCGTCGGAATTGCGTATGGTGCTCAGGCGATGCGCGATGCTGATGGTGGTGCGGCTCTTCATCAGGCGCTCCAGAGCCTCCTGCACCAGGTGTTCACTCTCGGTGTCGAGAGCGCTGGTGGCCTCATCGAGGATCAGGATGGGCGGGTTCTTCAGTATGGCACGCGCTATGCTGATGCGCTGACGCTGGCCTCCGCTGAGCCGGCAACCGCGGTCGCCCACCATGGTCAGGTAGCCAGATTCGGTCTGCATAATGAATTCATGGGCGTTGGCAACGCGTGCTGCGGCCTCCACCTGCTCCTGCGTAGCGCCTTCCACGCCGAAGGCTATATTATTGAAGATGGTATCATTGAACAGGATAGCCTCCTGATTGACATTGCCTATCAGGCTGCGCAGAGAACGGATGGAGAGTGAACGGATATCCACGCCGTCGATGGTGATGCTACCCTGCTGTATGTCATGGTAGCGGGGAATGAGATCGACCAGCGTACTCTTGCCGCTGCCCGACTGCCCCACGAGGGCTATGCTGCGGCCCACAGGAATGGTGAGATTGATGTGGGAGAGCACTTCGCGGTCGTCCTGATAGCAGAAACTCACGTCGTGGAAGCATATCTCGCGCTTCAGGCCAGCTATCTGCACAGGGTGCTCCACCTCCTTGATGGGATTCTCGGCATGCAGTATCTTCTCTATGCGCTCCATGCTGGCCATACCCTTCTGAATGGCATAACCGGCCTTGCTCAAGTCCTTGACAGGCTGCAGGGTAGTGTATAGGATGACCAGATAATAGATAAAGAGATTGGCATCGATGCTGCTTGCTCCGGTGAAGATAAGCCATCCGCCGAACCACAACACAATGGCAATCATCACGGTACCAAGGAATTCACTCACGGGATGAGCAGCGCTCTGTCGCATGGCCACACGGGTGGCTATGCGCCTGTAATCGTCATTGACAACGGTGAAACGGCGCATCATCTTCTTCTCCGCAATGAATGCCTTGATGATGCGCAGGCCTCCCAGAGTCTCCTCTATCTGGCTCATACTATCGCTCAGGCGCGATTGCATGAGCAGCGAACGAGCCTTGAGCCTCCTGCCCACAGAGCCTATACCCCATGCCAGGAGGGGTACCACGAGCAGCGTGAAGAGCGTAAGCTGCCAACTGATGCAGATGAGCGTCACCAGATAGACCACTATGAAGATGGGGTTCTTCACTATCATATCGAGCGAGCTGCTTATACTGGCATCCACCTCATTGACGTCCGTAGATACGCGCGTCAGTATGTCACCCTTACGTTCATCAGAGAAGAAGCTCAGGGGCAGGCTGATGATCTTACGGTAGATATCGGCCCGGATGTCACGGATGACACCCGTGCGCAGCGGCATGAGCATGGCCGAACCGCCAAAGTAAGTGGCTGTCTTGAAGAAGGTGAGCACGCAGAGCACGAGTCCGAGCAGCAGCAAGGTGGTGGATGGACCGTAGCGCTCGATCAGTTCCTGCGAGTAGAAGTAGCCGTTGTTCTTGGCTACATCGACAAATGCACCCCATCCCCCGGTGCCCCAAGGTATGAATGCGAAATGCTCGTCATTGACCTTGAAGAGTATCTGCAGTATAGGAAGAAGGATGGAGAAGGAGAATACGTTGAAGAACGCAGCCAGCACATTCATCAGAAATGTGCCGGCGATAAAACGTTTGTAACGGGCAAGGTAGCCGCCCATTGTACGGAAGAATTCCCTCATGATAGGCTTGTGTGTTACTTCCGACCGAAGTCGGCGGGAATCTCACCCCACTGGGCGGTCTCCCACTTGATTACTTGTGCATGGTGAGGATGCAGGCGCAACCACTCCTCTGCCCTTGCTATCAGGGCGTAGAGGGGCTCTGTGCGGGCATTCCTCTCCAGCTTGGTCTTGCACTTGCCGCCCTTTACCCAGTTGATGGCATTGCGGCTGTCGCTATAGATTTTCATGTTCCAACCCTTCTGGCAGATAAGTGCAAGAGCATGGACAATGGCCAGAAACTCCCCGATGTTATTGGTCCCATGCACGGGGCCATAGTGGAAAAGCTGCTGGTTATTGCCCAGATACACCCCCTGATACTCCATGGGACCGGGATTTCCGCTGCATGCGGCATCCACCGCAATGGCATTGTAGTCGATATTCTCGGGCAATGCCTTGGGGGCAGACGGTGCTTTGCGTACAGCGGCAGGTGTCTGATAGTCCTCGGGGGAGGCCAGTGCACGCTCTGCCTCTGCACGTGTGGCAAAGGACTTGTAGCGTGCTCCCTTGTATCCCTTGACGTGTTGCAGGCATTCCTCCCACGTGGTGTAAATACCCGGGGAGACGCCTACCCACACGACATAGAACTTGTTCTTGCCTGCCATCCGATGCTGTTGATTGGAGCGGAGAGCGGATTACATGCGCTCGGGCACCTCGATGCCCAGCAGACCCATACCGTTCTTCACCACCTGGCTCACGGCAGCCGAGAGGGCCAGACGGAACACCTTCTTGTCCTGGTCAGGCTCGCGCAGCACGCTCAGGTCGTGGTAGAACTGGTTGTACTCCTTCACGAGTTCGTAGCAGTAGTTGGCTATGGCACTGGGATTATAGTCATTGCCGGCCTGGCGCACCACAGCGGCAAAGCCCTGCAAGTGCTGTATGAGGCTTATCTCCTTGGCGGTCAGTTCGGCTGTAAGAGGCAGTTCGGCCGGCACCTGTGTGCCCTCGGCCTCGGCCTTGCGCAGGATACTGCGGATACGTGCATAGGTATATTGGATGAAGGGACCCGTGTTGCCATTGAAGTCGATGCTCTCTTCGGGATTGAAGAGCATATTCTTGCGGGCATCCACCTTCAGTATGAAGTACTTGAGGGCACCCAGTCCCACGCGACGTGCTATCTCGTGAGCCTCCTCGGGCGTGATGTTCTCCAGGCGGTTCACCTTGTCTGCGCTCATCTGTGCGGCGTTCTCCACCATGCTCTCGATGAGGTCGTCGGCATCCACCACGGTGCCTTCGCGGCTCTTCATCTTGCCGTTGGGCAGCTCTACCATGCCATAAGAGAAGTGCACGAGGTCCTTTCCCCACTTGAAGCCAAGCTTGTCAAGCAGGATAGAGAGCACCTGGAAGTGGTAGTTCTGTTCGTTTCCCACCACGTAGATCATCTTGTCGATGGGGAAGTCCTGGAAGCGCAACTTGGCTGTGCCAATGTCCTGGGTCATATACACGCTGGTGCCGTCGGAGCGCAGCAAGAGCTTCTCGTCGAGTCCTTCCTTGGTGAGGTCGGCCCACACAGAGCCGTCGGGACGGCGGTAGAAGAAGCCTTTCTGGAGTCCCTCCTCCACCTTCTCCTTACCTTCGAGGTAGGTCTGGCTTTCGTAGTATATCTTGTCAAAAGACACGCCCAATGCCTTGTAGGTCTCGTCGAAGCCCTCATACACCCACTCGTTCATCTTCTTCCAGAGTGCGCGCACCTCGGCATCGCCCTGCTCCCACTTCACCAGCATCTCGTGTGCTTCGCGGATGAGGGGTGCCTCCTGCTTGGCCTTTTCCTCGGCCTGCTCCTCTGCCATACCCTGGGCCATGTACTGCGCCTTGAGTTCCTTCACCTCTTCGCGGTAATGCTTGTCGAATGCCACGTAGTAGTCACCGATGAGATGGTCGCCCTTCTTGCCGCTCGACTGGGGTGTCTCGCCGTTTCCCCAGCGCAGCCAGGCCAGCATGCTCTTGCAGATGTGTATGCCTCGGTCGTTCACGATATTGGTCTTCACCACCTTGTTACCGTTGGCCTCCATGATGTTTGCCAAGGCCCAACCCAGAAGGTTGTTCCTCACGTGGCCCAGATGAAGGGGCTTGTTGGTATTGGGGCTGCTGTACTCTATCATCACCAGGGGCGATGACTCGGTGACAGGAGTGAAGCCATAGCGGGGATTCTGCCAGATGTCCTGCAGCAGGCTTATCCAACAGGCGGGCTGGATACTGAGGTTGAGGAATCCCTTCACCACATTGAACCCACGCACCACACCGGGGAGGTTGGCCACCAGATACTGGCCCAGGTCCTGGGCGGTGTCCTCTGGCTTCTTGCGGCTGATGCGCAGGAAGGGGAACACCACCAGTGTGAGCTCACCCTCGAATCCCTCACGTGTCTCCTGCAGAACCACAGAACCCTGTGGCGCGCTCTGCCCATACATCTCCATTATACCGGCCTCCACGGCCTTCACTATCTGGTCTGTCATCGTTGTCTTATGTGTATATATAATAATGTATAAAATGTTGCGGGTGCAAAATTACGGTTTTTCGGCGAATGAGGCAAATATATGACGCGGGGGATGCAGGCGCACGGCTCAGTCGCCCCTTTCTGCCTCGCGTTTGGCACGTTCGTCCTCCATCTGCTGCCGCTTCACGGCTTCGTCGAGGAGTTCGTTGAATGTCTTCTGCCTGTCATAGTTCTCCAGCACGCGGCGCATCTTCTTCTTCCTTCGCTCCGACTTGCGTTGCTTGATGGCAAAGGGGTGCAGCATCTTGTCCTGCAAGCCCGGTGCCACCTTCTCGATAACGTCGCCCAGCGACATGGACCGAGGGCCGCGGCTGCGCCCC